>Ga0105358_10000999_pt1 | contig 14859 bp, 15 predicted proteins | sample GOMGulsemesocosm_5_FD_83509 | JGI IMG/M metagenome (GOLD analysis project Ga0105358, IMG submission 83509) | Methane-oxidizing microbial communities from mesocosms in the Gulf of Mexico - GOM15C Gulf of Mexico | ecosystem: Environmental > Aquatic > Marine > Cold seeps | place: Gulf of Mexico... | reverse complement strand
GTCTATGCTATAAAACGTTGATTTTATATACTTTGTAGGTCGCCCTTTAGGGCGTCAATGTGATGGGCTAAAGCCCAACCTACATAGTGATAAGAACATTAAAAAAAATTCAACAACAACGTGCTACAACAGAGCCACTTTATTATTCGTTATTAAGCTATTTGACTTTGTACTAAACCATGTGACAAGTCAGCTATAATATCGTCAATATCTTCTATACCAACTGAAATACGCACCAAGGAATCCGTAATACCGGCTTCTAGTCGAGCCGCTTCCTCCATACCTGCATGTGTCATTGTTGGTGGATGACTAATCAAACTTTCCACCCCACCTAAAGATTGCGCTAAGGTAAACAAGCTTAAATTATCAAATAATTTTTTCACTGCTTTCACGCCGCCTTTTACATCAAAACTTAACATGGCACCAAAACCTGACTGCTGTTTTTTAGCGATATCATGACCTGGATGATCAATAAAACCTGGGTAGTAAACAGCATCAATAGCAGGATGATTTTTTAAAAAAGCAGCCACTTGTTCAGCATTCTCTTGATGCTGCTTAATACGTACAGGCAATGTTTTTAAACCGCGTAAAGCTAAAAAGCTATCAAAAGCACTGCCAGTAATACCGATGCAGTTAGCCCACCATGCTAGCTCTTCACCTAGCGCTTGCTCTTTAGTCACTAAAACACCACCAACAACATCACTATGACCATTAATATATTTGGTCGTTGAATGAAAAACAATATCTGCGCCAAGTACAAGGGGTTGCTGTAAAGCAGGCGATAAGAAGGTATTATCAACCGCAACTAAAGCACCTACCTTATGACAAGCTTTAGTTACTTCTTCGATATCAACCAAACGTAATAACGGATTGCTTGGGCTTTCTAATAAAACTAATTTAGGCTTTTGCGCTAATGCCTTTTCTAATGCTTTTTGATCATTTTGATCCACTACAATTAACTTAAATTGACCACGTTTTGCTAGGTGGGTAAATAAACGAAAACTTCCACCATAACAATCATGAGGGATTACCACCAAATCATCTATTGATAATAACTGACAGATTAAATGTACTGCAGCCATTCCTGTACTGGTAACAATGCCAACACTACCTTGTTCTAATTTAGCGATAGTTTGAGCAAAAGTAGCACGCGTAGGGTTGCCAGTGCGAGAATAGTCAAATTGGCGCTTATCATCAAAGCCTTTTAATGAATAAGTACTTGATAAATGAATAGGCGCAACCACAGCACCATGGTGTTGGTCGGTATTAATACCTGCTTGCACCGCAGCAGTGGTAATTCTCTTGATCGACATAGTCATTCCTCTTATTCAATCGCTTTATTTACTAAATTTATTTACTTGATTTACTTATTTTACTTTTAGATGTTTGGACGTCTATAACTCTAAACTCTTTGATTATTTAGGTCAAGATTTTTTAGACATCTAAACTTCTACTTGACTGAATTTCAACAACCAGTAAAATCTATCTTATAACTAATGATATAACTAGAATAATATTGAGGAAGTAACATGGCTCAGTGGAATGACGAATATATAAATCCCTATGCCGAGCATGGAAAAAAAAGTGAGCAGGTAAAAAAAATTACCGTCTCAATTCCTTTACGTGTTTTGAAAGTGTTAACTGATGAACGTACAAGGCGCCAAGTAAACAACTTACGCCACGCAACTAACAGTGAATTATTATGTGAAGCATTTTTACATGCCTTTACTGGTCAACCTTTACCTGATGATGAAGACTTGGCGAAAGATAATAATGAAAAACTACCGGCAAGCGTACGTCGCATCTTAGAAGAAAAGGGAATTACAGACTTTAGCGCTTATGACGTAGATGAAGATTAACGAGCAACTAGTTGAAAAGTAGCAAACTAAAAAAAGTTCGTTACTTTTCTTACTAATAGCTCGTCAATTTTTACTTGTGATATTGCTTACTTAAACGATGCACAGACTCAATAAAGTGACCAGCATGCTCAGGTTTAACATCTGGATGAATGCCATGACCTAAGTTAAACACGTGCCCTGTGCCACCATGACCAAAACCAGCCAAAATTTTCGCTACTTCTTCCTCTATACGAGGCAGTGGTGCATACAACATAGACGGGTCCATATTCCCTTGTAAAGCAACTTTATCACCTACGCGTGCTTTAGCATTTTCAATATCAATCGTCCAATCTAGCCCTACCGCATCACAACCTGTCGCGACAATATCTTCTAGCCACATACCGCCATTTTTAGTAAATAAAGTAACAGGTACTTGACGACCATCGGCATGACGAGTTAAACCATCAACTATCTTAGCCATGTATTGTAGTGAAAAATCTTTATAATCTCGTGGTGATAACACGCCACCCCAAGTATCAAATACCATCACAGATTGAGCACCAGCGGCAATTTGGCCATTAAGATAGGTAATAACAGAGTCTGCTAACTTATCAAGTAACAAATGTAAACTTTGCGGATCTGAGAACATCATTTTTTTGATTTTAGTAAAAGCTTTTGAGCTACCACCTTCAATCATATATGTTGCTAGTGTCCACGGGCTGCCTGAGAAACCAATCAAAGGTACTTCACCATTTAACTCTTTGCGAATAGTACGCACAGCATTCATTACATAGCCCAACTCATCTTCTGGGTCAGGAATACCTATTTTCTCAATATCTGCTTTACAGGTAATTGGGTTAGTAAATTTAGGACCTTCACCCGTTTCAAAATACAAACCTAAACCCATAGCATCTGGAATGGTTAAAATATCACTAAATAAAATAGCGGCATCAAGCTTAAAACGACGTAAAGGCTGAATAGTGACTTCACAAGCAAACTCGGCATTACGGCACAAAGACATAAAATCACCGGCCGTTGCTCTAAGCTCACGATATTCAGGTAAATAACGTCCCGCTTGACGCATCATCCATACAGGAGTGTAATCTACTGGTTGTTTTAATAACGCACGTAAATAATTATCATTTTTTAATTCTGTCACCAATAAATCCTCTAAATTCATTTACTGTTTGCTTGGTCTTATTGTCATTAATAATGATAACAAGATATTTATGCCGCATATTCTAGCACTGGTACGATTTTGGATCTATGCGCCAAATCAATTGCTTTTACTAACTTCAACTAATTATCCATAATAAGTTAAAAAACTTTTTAACTACTATTTAATATTCGGTATTTTTTAAATAAATTAACAATCAGTAACTTAGCAAAAAACAGCATCAAAAAACCCCCTCATACGAAGATTATCGTCGAGCTTATACTCTATTAAAGTTGTTGCAGAGGGGAAAACGCTTTGGTATAAAATAGCGGCACTGGCAAAGAAGTCTAATAATAATAACTATGCTAGAAAGAATAAATAATAAGAATCTTGTTCAACAAGACCATAAAGCGAGCATTTCAAGCCTTTCTCTTTGAGAAAGGCTTTTTTATTGCCTAATTTTAAAAGTATTATATCAATTGAAGTAATGAATAGAGCATTCATTATTTCATTTGGTATTAGCCCTAATGCCTCTTTTCTACGCTGGTCATATGCAACACATCAGCACTATGTAATTTCGCACAATTTCGACCATCTTCTTTCGCATGATACAAAGCCTTATCGGCAAATGAAATTAATTGTTGCCAGTTAATATATTCGCCTTGATTAGTTGCTACACCAAAACTAGCAGTTACTGATAAATCAGTTTCCCCCTCAAGGAAAAAAACAGGCTCAGCTATTTTATCTCTTAGTTTTTCAGCAATAATCATAGCTGTTGCTGCATTGGTGTCAGGTAACAATAAAGTAAACTCTTCCCCGCCATATCGTGCTAATACATCGTATTGTCGCAAACTATTTTTCAATCGTAGACTGAACTCTTGTAAAACTTTGTCACCTACTTGATGACCATAGTTATCATTTACTTGTTTAAATAAATCAATATCCATCAAAATAAGTGATATTGGTGTTTTTTCACGTTGGGCACGCATAACACCTTTTTCAGCAAATTCATCAAAAGCTCGGCGGTTATATAGTTGCGTTAGAGAATCAACTGTCGCTTGAATAGCCAGCTTATTGGCCAATTGCTGACTGGCACCTAAGGTTAATGAGAAACAACTTGTAATAACAACAAACTGTAAAGCAATTAACGACAGCGCATGTATTATTCCAGCATCCATAAAGTTATCTATTGTGGGATCACTAATAGCAAAATACGCACGGCACAGAAAAATAAAAGCACAGTAAAAAAATGAAAAACCAAGAAAACGATTAAAAGTTAATAAGCTTTTCTCTTGATGAGTTAACACTTTAAAGCCAATAAAAAATGATTGCCCAGCGATAATGATGCTAATGATTATGATTCGAAAATTAACATTGCTTTGAATGTAGGTAAAATAAACAAAAGAAATGATTAACCCACATACTAGGATTAGTGATATTTTTTCAAATGTTTTTTTGTCATATTTTAAAAATCTTAAGATACCAACAATGAGTAGACTAAATCCAAAAAAAATCATGGCATTCGCCACAATAATAGAGAGTAAATCAGTAATATATTGCCGCAAACCAAGTAAAATGAAACCAAATGAAAAAAGAAAATAGCTATAACCTAATGCTCTAAACCCTCTAAAAGACGGGTGAATTCGTGCAAACACCAAAGAACCGACGCCAAGAAACACACCTAATAAGATGTTGGTTAACGCCAAGGTTCTTATATCTAATCCTTCCATCTTCACTTCAAGGTATTTTGAACAGCATATAATAACTATAGTTCAAATTTTAGACATAAGCATATCGGCCACATATACCCAAACAAGCATAAACATACTGATTAATTATTTGCTTATCTAGCGTTAACCATTTAAATTCCCCTAAATAAGAGAACCTCAAGAGATTAAACAATGAATAAACCACAACGGGACGTCACCCTACGATTTTTAGCTGAGCCACAAGATGTCAATTTTGGCGGAAAAGTCCACGGTGGTGCGGTAATGAAATGGATTGATTTAGCCGCTTATGCTTGCGCAGCTGGATGGAGTGGTCGTTATTGTGTAACGGCTTACGCTGGTGGCATTCGTTTTGTTGCTCCTATCCATGTAGGAAGCTTAGTAGAAGTAGAAGCTAAAGTTATTTACACAGGAAATTCTTCTATCCATATAGCACTAGAAGTTAACGCCTGTGATCCTAAATCATTAAATCGTCGCTTAACTACCCATTGTATTGTAATTATGGTCGCCGTTGATCAAAATGGTCAATCTGAGCAAGTACCTCAGTGGGTTCCTATAACAGAAGCCGATAAGAAGCAGCACGATACTGCAATAAAATTAATGGAAATGCGTAAGCAAATTGGTGAAGAAATGCAAATTTTTGTTGATTAAATCCATCGAAAAAACATCACTTTGTGGTGTTTTTACTACGTGATATAAATACTTGGTTTTATTTGGAAATCACAAAGCTAAATTTAGGGGCTAAGTTTTGATAATAAAAGTGTTTTTTTTTATTTTACTCTTCATTGTCTCTTCAAGCCCCAGTTTTGCCTTAGGAAAACTGGGTCACCAAATTGTTTGTCAATTAGCTTTTGAAAACTTACCCCTAACTAAACAAACTCAAGTATCCACTTTACTTAACGCTATCCCTCAAAAACATAAGCATTTAATTAACAATTACAACTATAAAAAGCCAAACAGTCCAATAAATTTTGCAAGTGCCTGTACTTGGGCTGATGCGGTCAAACGCTTAGAAGAATATAAAACGTATCAACCTTGGCATTATATGAATGTACCGCGTGATAACATTTACATAAGAGCCAACGATTGCAGTGAAAACTGCCTGCCTCAAGCCATTTTAAAACATCAACAAGTTTTAGCTCAAAACAAAAATGTAATCAATTGGTCACAAGTACAAGCTTTACTTTTTTTAGGTCATTGGCTAGGTGATATTCATCAACCTTTCCATATCAGCTTTGCCGATGACTTAGGTGGTAATATGGTAGAATTTTCCCACTTAACAACAAAATGCAAGAACTTACATTGGTATTGGGATGAATGTATATTATATAAAGGAAGGAACAGTAAAAGAAAATGGTTAGCGTTATTAACAGAAAAATGGAATAAAAATCCGCAGCCAGACTGGCATTCCGAGCAGGTATGGCAATGGGCTGATGAATCTTTTCAGTTAGTAAAAAGTGCTAGCTTGAGCTATTGCCAATTAAATAACCAAGGCAGCTGTCAAAAGCGAGCAGGTAAGATTCGATTACCAAAGGGTTATCTCACTCAGCATCAAGGGATTATGGAAGAAAGGTTATTATTTGCCGCACAGCGATTAACAAAAATACTTGCAGCAACATTATAATCACAAATAACTAGTTTCGAAAAAGAGCTGCTGATAATGCGGTATCTAGCTACTAATTCTAAATGCTTAATTCGAAACGTTGTTTAAAGCTTATTTTTCACTTCAATCCATTGCGACATATACTTAGTACTTTTATGGTGATGATGGTTAAGCATAGTGCCAATAAAGTTATGTTGTCTATGTTGTTCTAAATCAACTAGCAATTCACCTATACAGCCAGATAACGCTTCAAAGTGTTTAACTTGCTCAAATAGTTCCTTAGCATTTGTTGCGCCTAAATCACTGGCAGTTTGCCAAGTGTTAGCTTGTTGATAAAGTTTAACCGCAGCATCAGCAATTGCCTGTGCTTCGTTAGCGACGCTACCTGGCCATGCTAGTTCAGTTTGCATGCCTTCAATGCCAATATCAGTTGTTACCGAAGGAGTCGCACATAACATTGCTTCAGCCAATTTTCCTTTTATACCCGCACCAAAACGCAAAGGCGCTAAACATACCCGTGCAGATTGCATAACATGTACTGCATCATCAACCCAACCTTTAACTAAAAATCCAGATTCTGGATCATGTAAATCCGTAGCTTTCGGTGGAGGATAAGCGCCACAGATCAATAATTGAGCATTTGGTAATTGCTGACGAATTAAGGGCCAAATTTGTTGTTTCAACCACAAGACACAATCCCAATTAGGTGGATGACGAAAATTACCAATAGAAATAAAGTCCTGTCGCTGCTCATAAGCAGGGTTATGTTGTAGGCGCTGCTCTTGATTGAAAACAAAAGGTAAATAATGCAGTAAACTCGCATCAACTTTAAATAGGTCCATCAATAATGCTATTTCTACTGGTGAGATCATTAACGTTAGATCACAACGAAAAATTGCCGCGACCTCTCTCTGAGCCAAATCTGAACTCAATAGGTCGGCATTTGTCATGGTTCGTTTTTGCTTATAAGCATTATGACGAGCATTACGTAAGCAAAACAAATCTTCAGTATCTAATATTCTCAACGCTTGTGGGCATTGTTCACTCACACGCCAACCAAACTGTTCTTCCATCATAAAGCGATCAAACATCACCACGTTAGGTTGTAAGTTATCAATAAAGCGATCAAAGCTTGAGCAGTTCAAGTGGATGTCGGCGCAGTCAACATTGAGCTGAGTTAAATCAGCCATGTGCTCAGTACGTTGAGCCGTACAGGCAAAGGTTATCTGATAGTCTTGTTGATGGAAGAACTGAATTAATTGCAACATGCGGCTACCTGCTGCAGAAGAATTAGGTTCAGGCCAAACCCAACCTATAATTAAAAGTTTTTTCATAAAATAAAAGCGACTTGAAATAAAAATATTATACACGCTCTTACCATTCATAGCACCGCGATAAACCGTTTACCTTAAACATAAAAAAGCCAGCTACAATAATTTGCAGCTGGCTTTTCACAACGCATTACGTTACGGGTAAGCTATACATACCCGCTCTACTTGAAGATGCTGCTTCAAATGGAACGGATATATTAGTAACTCGTATTTATTCCCCTGCAGCTGGGTGAGTACCGACTTGAGGAGCTGACTCTGCTTTTTGAATTTCTAATAACTCAATTTCAAACTCTAGTACTGAATTACCCGGAATACGTGGCGGATTACCATTTGGACCGTATGCTAAGTCTGAAGGAATAGTAAATTTGAATTTCGAACCAACCGTCATAAGTTGCACGCCTTCAGTCCAACCTCTGATAACACGATTTAGTGGAAATACAGCAGGTTCGCCACGGTCGTATGAGCTATCGAAAGTATCCCCATTTAAAAAAGTACCTTTGTAATGTACTTTAACGGTATCTGTAGCCACAGGTTTCTCACCCGCACCTTCAGTTAATACTAAGTATTGAATACCTGACTCAGTAACTTTTACGCCATCTTTTTTGGCATTTTCTTCAAGGAACTTTTGGCCTAAAGCTGCACTTTCTTTAGCTTCTTTTACTGACATTTCTTGTTGTTTCGCTTTCATGGTTTTTTCTAGATTCGTCAACAATGCTTGAATTTCTTCTTTTTCAATCACTGCTTTATCATTAATACTATCAACAAAACCACGTACGATTAATTCTTTATCTAGCGCTAACCCTAACTTATCATGCTCGTCTAGGTTACGTTGCATATAACTACCAATAGAAGCGCCTAGGCCATAAGCTTGTTTTTGTATTTCAGTGTCTAAAACTGGTGCTTTTGCCTCTTCTGTTTTAGCGCCTTCTTGACAACCAGCCACAGCTAATAAAGCAACAGCTATTAAAGTGGGTTTAAATAATTTCATTTATTTCTCCATTAAAACATCACAATTGGAGAGCTCCCCAATCCATTTATCAGTTTAGCTAAACTAAAATAAAGCTAAACAATTTAAAAAACGCCTTATACTCAAGCCACCTCAAGATGCAGAATTCAGCTGGAATTAGAAACGTCTTTAGGCAAAGCATTGATTAAAGAGAATGGCTATTCCCTTCTCGAAACCAATAACACAGCATAAAGCGCTTCTAAACCAGCCCTGTGGGGACGCCTGAGCAAAAAATGCTCGTCGTTACATCTATTTTTAAGGGAACAACCATTAATAAAAAGATATGCCTTGATCATGATTCGATCAGGCGTCCTGAAACTCGCATATTGAGGTAGTTTGAGTATATACTAACGAGAAATGATAAAATAAAAAAGTACTAATATGTTGCTTAATTTTTCAAATCATAAAAAGCACCTGTTATCTGTGATAAGAATCTCAGCTACTCTATTACTGTCAGGGATTTTTTTACTCGCGTGTAGTCCTTCTGGCGATAAACCTATACAAAGGTTTCAACACGCAATAGAAGGTAGCTATGCTGGTAATATCTCTAATGACGGCAAATGGAGTGTTATTTCTTCTATCCATCACGGCATTAGTGTTTGGGACTTAGAAAAAAATGCCTTAAAGTATCAATGGGCACAAAAGCAAAATAGCAGTGATAATTTAGTATTAGCCATTGATATCAGTAATGACAATAGCCACGCACTCACCGCTAGCCGGGAAAATTTTGCCTTGTGGAATATGAAAACCGGCCAATCAGAAGGATACTGGCAAGTACGTGAATCAAACATTCGTGATATTGCCGTTAGCAATAATGGTGATTACTTACTTATTGGCAAAGGCAACGCTACCGTGGTACATGTAGCCGTAGATACTGGTAGGCGTTTAGAGTTTTTAGGTCATAAAGAAAAAATTAATACCGTTGATATGCTGCCCAACGGCAGGGTTGCTATGTCAGGAGGCAATGATTTTATTGCCTATGTTTGGGATTCTGTGTCAGGACAAGTCATCTACCAATTCAATCACACTAGCCGAGTATCAAAAGTTGCCCTTGATAGCCAAGGCCGTTTTGCATTTTCAGCTGACAGTATGAAATCAGCCCATATATGGAATTTAAAAACGGGTGAACTAATCAGCAAACTCAAAGGTACTAAACGTCACGAAGTATTTAGCTCTGTGAGCTTTTCACCTGATGGTAAAACTTTAGTTACTGGGGCAGCGAGTAGCAAAATTAGCGTTTGGGATATCGCCACAGGAAAACGCACTGCTAATTGGCGTGTTACCCCAAAAGAAGCAAATAGACCTACAGGGGCCGTTGTTTATAGTCTCGCATTTAGCGATAATAGTACCCTAATAACAGAAAGCTCCTCTGGATATGCTGAACTTTGGCATATCCCCCAAGCCCAATAACCTATAACAATAGAATTAAGTTAATGACAAACGAAAATCACAACAAAGAAATCAATACACTAGAAGAGCGTATAAATGCACTGGAGTCTCGTAACATTTTTCAAGATGATGTGATAGAACAACTCAGTGCAGAATTGGCTGTGCATCAAACGCAAATTGCTGAGTTGAAAGAGCAAATTCAATTAGTAGCAAATCGCCTAAAAGATGCAGGTAACCTATCATCAGATAAAGATAATATCGAGCCACCTCCGCCACATTATTAAGGCTTAAACACCCCGATAACTTGCTCATGTTGCCGCACTACTTGTTCAACTTGAGGCTCACTTTGTGTCATTTGTTCACCACAACTGACACAAGTAACTTTCTCTACATCATCTTCTTTGGTTAACGCCATCGTATCTTGCGCTTTACATTTAGGGCAAACAGCACCCGCAATAAATCTTTTTTTACTTTTATTTTTCACAACTACGCTCTCAAAAGGGAAAATAAATACTATTTAAACTATTTTACCTTGAACTCCCCCCTAAGGAAAAGCGACAATAGTCTCGAATTCTTCAAATATCACTTTTAGGACATTTTCTTGATAACTGCAACCGATTTAAGCTTAGATAGAGGCGCGAAAAACCTTATTACCGCGTCAAGCTTCACTATTCATCCCAATCATAAAGTAGGTTTGGTAGGCAGCAATGGTTGTGGAAAATCATCTCTTTTTGCCGCTTTATTAGGAGAGCTGTCTCCTGATGCAGGAAACTTGAGTATGCCAAATACCTGGGAAATAGCGACCGTTAAACAAGAAACACCGTCGCTTGAACAATCAGCTCTTGATTATGTGATGGACGGTGATAAAGAATTTCGCCAGCTCGAACAACAATTAGAGCAAGCCCGAACAAATGACGATGGTAATTTAGAAGCAATATTAATTAATAAAATAGACACCATTAACGGTTACAGCTTACCTGCTCGTGCTGGTGAGTTGTTACACGGCTTAGGTTTTTTGCAAAGTCAATTAGCCAACCCGGTAAAAGACTTTTCAGGTGGTTGGCGCATGCGCTTAAATTTAGCACAAGCGTTAATCAGCCGTGCTGATTTACTGCTACTCGATGAGCCGACTAACCATTTGGATTTAGATGCGGTTATTTGGCTACAACGTTGGCTGAAGCGCTTTACTGGTACCTTAGTACTTATCTCTCATGACAGAGATTTTCTTGATACTGTTATTGGTCAAATTTTACATATTGAGCATCATCGCGCTAAACTTTATAGCGGTAATTACACCTCCTTTGAACGACAACGACGTGAGCACCTAGCTCAGCAAGATGCGCAATATCAAAAACAGCAAAAAGAAGCTGCGCATTTAACAGCCTTTGTTGATCGATTTCGTGCCAAAGCCAGTAAAGCCAAACAAGCACAAAGTCGCTTAAAACGTTTAGAAAAACTACCAGATTTAGCGCCATCTCATGTTGATAGCCAATTTACTTTTAGCTTTGAGCAACCAGAAAGTCTGCCCTATCCCTTATTATCGTTAACAGAAAGTCAATGTGGCTATAACGCTGAAAAAATTATTCTTAATGAAGTTGGACTAACCTTAGTCCCTGGTAGTCGCATAGGCTTATTAGGACGAAATGGTGCTGGTAAATCAACCTTGATCAAATCTTTAGCTGGTGAAATAGCACTGCTAAATGGCGACCGTTATTGTGCCCAAGAATTAAAAATTGGTTATTTTTCACAGCACCAATTAGAACAACTGCATAGTGGTTCAAGTCCTGTTGATCATATTATCCGCGCTAAACCGGCTTTAGGCGAACCACAAGCTAGGAGCTTTTTAGGTAAGTTTGGCTTTAGCGGTGATCAAGCATTAGAGTCAGTTAATACCATGTCTGGTGGTGAAAAAGCACGTTTAGTATTAGCCTTGATTGTGTTAGAAAAACCACAACTTTTACTACTTGATGAGCCAACCAACCATTTAGATTTAGAAATGCGTCAAGCGCTAGTAATGGCATTGCAAGATTTTGGTGGCGCTATTATCTTAATTGCCCATGACCGATTCTTACTGGAATCTTGTGTAGATGAATTTTACCTAGTTGCTAACGGCCAAGTAAGTGATTTTAGTGGTGATATTGATGATTATCAGCAATGGCTTAATGACGATAAAAAACAAGCGGTAGGAAGTAATAAAAGCAGCGCAGACAAAGGCGTAGATAAAAAGCAGTTACGTCAACAACAAGCTGAGCTACGAAAAAAATCTGCACCACTACGTAAAGAGGCTGACAAGCTTGAGAAAAAAATTCATCAATGGCAGGATGAACTCACACAGGTAGAAGCACTACTTAGTGACAGTGATATTTATCAAGCAGAACGTAAACATGAACTAACCACACAATTAAAGCTACAAGCGAGTTTAAAAGAAAAAGTAGAGGAAAATGAACTACTATGGTTAGAATTAGCAGAAAAAATTGAAGATATCCTAACCTCTGCTAGTTAAATTTAGACTACACTATAATTATTGTTACTGTAATCCTTTAGCCTAAAAGAGAAACATTATGCGCACTAAAACAATATCATTACTTTTTGTATTACTAAGCGGCTTTTCAACACTAAGCCAAGGTAACGATCTAGAACTTGGTATTTACGAGTTGAATCGTGGTGAATTTCATGCGGCTATCGAACAGTTTCGCCCTTTAGTCGCTGAGGGCTACGCACCAGCCCAGTATCAAATGGCTATCGTTTACCAGCATGGTTATGGTGTTGCTAAAGATGGCATGAAAGCGCTAGCGTTATTTGAACTAGCAGCGAAGCAAAATTATTCAGATGCCCAATTTGAATTAGCATTAATTTATAGTGAAGGTAAGTTAGTACCCCAAGACTTGAACAAATCTTACGGGTTAACCCATAAAGCAGCTAAAAAAGGTCTGGCGAGTGCACAGTTCAATTTAGCCGTGATGTTTGCTAATGGCACAGGCGTAAAACAAGATGATTTTAAAGCCTCCCGTTGGTATCAACAAGCTGCCGATCAAAACTATGCGCTAGCACAATACAATTTAGCCTTATTATACAGTGACGGTAAGGGCGTAGAAAAAAGCACAGAAATGTCTCTCGTATGGAATACTATCGCTTCTTGGAATGGTTACCCACATGCCAATCAAAGTCGCTTATTAGATGAACGACAACTATCAACAGCAAAAAGAGATAGTGCTATCGAAAAAGCTAATCGAATCTACAAAAAAATCAAAGAACAGGAAAAACTTAAAGCTGAAATGGCTCAAAAGAAGAACTTCTATTGATCTAAATCACATACAGCTTAGTTTCAACTTCTTATAATATTGATAACAAAAAATATAAGGAGCTTCCCATGAACTTGTTTAATATGTTAGCCAATGATTCCGTTGTTATGTTTGCCTTTGGTGGCATAGCTATTATGCTGGGTATTTGCGCATTTTATGTTTATTATTTTATTAAAAATATTAACGAAGATACAAAATAACGCAATGCACAGTTCGCTTTTCAATTTACATTAATGCCTTTGCTAAACTAAACGTTACGGTTAATATCCTTAACAACGTAGTACATGCAAAGGTAACATTTTATATTATCGGCAACAAATTCAAGCGTCTCATCACTCCATCTCATCATACGGTGATAGGGTGTCAAGTTAATAGCCTAACCAAATGCTTTATCGTACAATCTAGTTTCTCCAACCCTAATATTATTAAACATGTATTCTGCGAGTAAATTCAAACCTGCTTGGTGGCTCACTAATGCTCATGCTCAAACGATAGTGGCAAAATTTTTTCGTCGTAAACAAATACTCGCCACCTATACTGAAACACTAGAATTACCTGATGGCGATTTCATTGAATTAGCTTGGACAGAGCAGCCCGAAAAAAATAATACTCGACCAATAATTGTTATATTGCACGGCCTTGAAGGCTCAAAAGATAGTCATTACGCCAAAGGAATGCTTAATGCCATTAAGAGTCGCGGTTGGATCGCTGTATTAATGCATTTTCGTGGTTGTAGTGGCAAACCCAACAGACAAGCAAGCTCATACCATTCTGGAGATATAAGAGACATTAGTTATTTAACCGAGCAGCTTATTGCTCGTTATCAACATTGTGTATTTGCAGTGTTAGGCTTTTCCGTAGGGGGTAATGTACTTACCCAATATTTAGCACAAGTGCCTAATAACCCGTACCGCGCAGCCGCGGTTATTTGCGCACCATTAGATTTGGCCAGTTGCAGCACTCGTATTAATCAAGGTTTTTCTCGATTATATCAAAAGTATTTATTGCAAATGCTTAAAAACAGCACTTTAAAAAAAGTAACTACAAAAGTAATCGATAACCTCAAGAAAAAAAAGATAGAAAGTATCAAAACTCTCTACGACTTTGATGATTATGTCACGGCGCCACTTAATGGTTTTACTAATGCACAGCATTATTATCAACAAGCCAGTGGTAATCAGGTCATGGCAAAGATTAAACAACCGTGCTTATTTATACATGCCGCTGATGATCCTTTTCTTAATCATCAATACTCAATACCACAACAAAAACTTCCCGAACACTTAACTTTTGAAGTGTCAAAAAAAGGTGGCCATGTTGGATTTATTCATGGTAATAACCCATTAAAACCAAAATATTGGTTAGAACAACGTGTACCCGATTTTTTAAATAAATATTTAACTAAAAACACCAAGAGTTATAGATGATAATCCCATTAGAACAAATTAACGAAGAGACGCTAACAGCCATCATTGAAGACTTTATTTTACGCGAAGGTACGGATTAT
>Ga0105358_10000997_pt1 | contig 14872 bp, 16 predicted proteins | sample GOMGulsemesocosm_5_FD_83509 | JGI IMG/M metagenome (GOLD analysis project Ga0105358, IMG submission 83509) | Methane-oxidizing microbial communities from mesocosms in the Gulf of Mexico - GOM15C Gulf of Mexico | ecosystem: Environmental > Aquatic > Marine > Cold seeps | place: Gulf of Mexico... | reverse complement strand
GTAAGTAAAAATCAGCAAAGTTTTTAGCTTGATCAACCTTACTGACAATATCACTCGGTCGCATACCGTAAAAAAGTGGCAGCAAACGCATTAATGAGGTTTTGCCTGCACCGTTTGTACCTTCAAGTTGAGTGTGGCCGGTTAAATCAAGCTCGTTGACTTGTCCTTGCCAAAAGCTGTCAATAATAATAATGCGCAGTAGTGAATAGCCTTGCTCAGCCATACAGTTTCCTTAGAAGAATAGATCACAGAGGCAAGAGATAATGTCTCTTGCCTCTGTATTATTGCAATTTTTTAAATATAAAACGATTGATAACGAGCTGGCTGATTATTTAATAGGATTAACTTTCATCGCCAATTGTGGATCAAACCTAACCTGATGCCAATTCATACGCCAGTCTAAATGGGGGCCAGTTACTCTGCCTGAATTACCTACCTTGGCAATAACATCACCTTGTTTTACTTTATCACCCGCCTTTACCATTGAAGCGCTCAAGTGCAAAAAATTTGAGGTTATGCCATGTCCGTGATCAATAACAAGTGTACCACCAGAATAAAACATATCTGGCACCCATAAGAGAACAGTGCCACTTGCAGGCGCTTTTACTGGTGCACCAATTTGTCCCGCATAATCAACACCAAAGTGTGGATTTTTAGGTATGCCATTATAAAAACGCTGGCTACCGTAAACTCCTGTTATACGAGAGCTTCTTGGTGCAATAAACCCTTGAGAAAAATTAGTTAAGTTACTGGAAATTTTACGAACTTTAACCATCGCTTTACGATCTTCACCCGCACGTATATTGGCTTTCTTGTTAGGGTTCATGATCTTTTTACTAATCCCTTCAACGCGTGATATTTTATATTCACGCTTTGCAGGGGTAAACGTTTGTGTTTCTACCTTTCCTGTTGGCGAGGTAATTGTTAAGGTATATTGAGTGTTATCATCGCGAGAAAAAGCAAATACGTAATCCCCTTGCATGGATACCGGTAACACTTTCTTGTTTAACGTTACATGGTTATTAACATGTGTTTTCCCTATGACTAAACCACCCTGCTTTATTTCACCTGAAAGCTGTATTTTTGCTTGAGCACTTATAACAGGTAAAGTACTTAAGCCAATAATGAACAAGGCATAAATATTTTTTAGCTTAAACACTTACAATCGCCCCTTTAGCTACACCTTCATAGGCAATAACTTTAACCGCTTTACTTGGCAGATCTTGTTTAAGTTGTCTGGCAATAAAATCAGCGAGTAATTCTACCGTTGAATCACAATCAACAACATCAAGTACTTTACACTCAACGGCAATATCGAATCGACCTTGTGGTGCGGTGTAACTGAAGTATTGATGATCGGGTGTTAAATTGTTCATTGCTGGTGCGGAAAGCTGAATTTCGTCTTTAGCAATTCTGTCATCTTCACTAGCGAGGTAAATATCTTGCCAACGTTGACACCATTTCTGTTCAAGTTGGCTATCTTTTTGTTCATCTACAAAAATTTGAATAGTAGATCTATGACCATGAGCAATACGCTGACAATTACCATCATGAAGCTTTAAGCCATGCGTATAATGATAATAATCACCAGGGATATTTTCAGGGCGCAACATTAATGATAAACCCTGCACATTCTTAGGTAGCTCAGCCATAATAATAGCATTCAAATGTGCTGTGACTGTGGCAATAGTTATAAGTGAACAATCAATTTGAGCAAAAGCACAATTAGGAGATTGCATATAATAACTAGCACGATCGCTTAGATAATCAAGGGTTTTATGATTTGTGTGATGAGGTGAATCAGCCAAAGTTAACTCAACCGCTTGCATTGGCAAAAGTAGTTTATGATCAACAGCGTCATCAATAATAGCCTTAATCTGCTTTTTAACTACAGCAAAATCAAGCACCATAGATTGCTCATTTAATGAACCATCGAGTAACACATCTACAATCCAGCTTTCGCCAACAATACCGCGCTCTTTACAAAGGTAAGAGAAATCAATCACGGTTAAATCATTTACAAATAATTGCATTTTTATCCTTTAAATTCGGTTTTCTTAATCTTCAACTTGCCAAGCAATACTGTCATCACCACGAATAGGTACCACAACATCATTACCAAAGCTTAAGGTTGCTGGCACTTTCCATGATTTCTTAACTAGTGTGATTTTGTCTTCGTTAACCGGTAATTGATAAAAGGCAGGGCCATTTAAACTGGCAAAGGCTTCTAACTTATCTAACGCGTTTTCTTGTTCAAACACTTCAGCATATAACTCAATTGCAGCATGAGCGGTATAAGAACCTGCGCAGCCACAAGCTGATTCTTTAGCATGTTGCGCATGAGGCGCTGAATCAGTACCTAAGAAAAATTTGGCACTACCACTGATTGCTGCTCCAACAAGTGCTTGCTGATGAATATTACGCTTTAAAATAGGTAAGCAAAAATAGTGAGGTCGAATACCCCCAACTAACATATCGTTACGGTTAAAGAGTAAGTGGTGGACAGTAATAGTTGCAGCTACGTTTTCACCAGCACTTTGCACAAAATCAACCGCATTTTTGGTGGTGATATGCTCTAGCACTACTTTTAGATCCGGATAGCTGGCAACTAAAGGCGCTAAGATAGTATCAATGAACACTTGCTCACGATCAAAAATATCAATGTCATCGGTGGTTACTTCACCATGAATCAATAATGGCATACCAACGCTTTGCATTGCCGCAAATACTGCTTTTAACTTGGCAACATCGGTAACGCCAGAAGAAGAGTTAGTGGTTGCACCAGCAGGATATAGTTTTGCCGCATAAACAATACCTGAATCTTTAGCGTCAATAATATCTTGAGCACTGGTATTGTCTGTTAAATAAAGCACCATTAGAGGCTTAAAATGTTTACTTGGTGAAGCCGCCATAATGCGATCATAATAGCTTTTTGCTAGTGCAGCATTGGTTACCGGTGGTACTAAATTCGGCATTACAATTGCGCGGCCAAAATAGCGGCTAATATCAGCAACGGTATTTTTTAGCACTTCTCCATCACGTAAATGTACGTGCCAATCGTCAGGGCGAGCAATAGTAATTGTACTAATTTGAGCTGTCATTCTATTTATTTCCAATATTATTTGATTTTCTGACTGATATTAAATAAACAATACAAGTCATTGATATTTCTAATTAAGCTAGCATCAATCATGTAACGCGTAACCACAAGTGTGTTCGTTTAACTTGTTATTCTAGGGTTTCCGGATCATCATTTACGTTACTTGCACTAGCAAGTAATGTTTGTAGTTGTTCTTTCAAGTTTGGTGGTACTTTATATATAGTAATAGAGTCATTATGCGGGTTATAAACGACATCTTGGCCGAAATGGCTACGCTCAAAACTTAAGCTTATGCCATTGCCATAACCCGAGTATTTAGTGATTTTATTAACCACTGTTTGATCATGGGGAAAAGACTCTTCAATCGGATAGGATTGCTGTTGGCAAAATTGATAAAAGTCTTGTTCATTACCACTAGCATCTGTTGAAGTATGACCAATAACCTTGCCTATTTCTTGCACTGAGACATCTTGCGAGCTAGCTTTTTGTTCTTTGCAATAACTGAGCAATTCTTTACGTGTTTGTTGTTTTTCAGCGGCATCTAATTGGTTTACAGAAACATAATCTTCAACGGCCTGTACTAAGGTTTGTGTCTGCTCTTTTGAGTTTAAGCCTTCTTCACAGCCTAAAAAGTCTAAGAAAAAATCAGAGACTTTACGCCCAGCACGACCTTTAATAAAAGAAATATAACGATTGCCACTGGCATTTTGTTGGTAATCAAATAAATCAATGCGCGCTGCCAATTGTAGTTTGTTAACGTCAAGGTGTTGAGCCGCAGAAATATTCAGTTCACCATCAACACTGTAATGTTCAGACACAGGAATAACAGCAACCAGTAAAAATCGTCCTCCCATATATTCGTAATGACAAACAATAAGATAACCAGTTTCTTCTAAATCATATTTTTCTATTTCATTTTTTAAACTGTTTGCTGCTTGAATGCTAAAGTCATAAAAGCTTTGTTTGTCATTAAAATAGCTTTCCATCAAGTCAACGAAGCGGGCAGCTTGTATAGTGTCGTTATCACTACTACTTTCAGTATTACCTGCCATTGGCATGGTAGTAAAACTGCCATAAGCTTTGCTGGCTTTGCCATTATAGATAGCATGTAAACCATCAACAAATGCCGTTATTTTAGTATTCGTCCCACCTTGTTCAGGTGTTAAATTTTCAGGACCTAAGCGTAATAAAACTTCCCCTGATTCTTCTTTTTTAGAAAGAAAATGTAATGCAATATTTGAAATGATTAAACTCATATAATACTCAAGTGACTTTATTAGTATATTGTTCAGGCATTTGATAAACTAAGGCTATTAAATTTATCATCAGCAATTAAGTGTCATTATGCCCATTGTATCGAAATACTCCAATGAACGTGTAGAAAAAATTATTCAAGAATTAATGGATGTTCTTGTTAACGAGTCAGCAACCACAGATTTAGCATTAATGTGTTTAGGAAATACCATTACTAATGTTATTAGCAAAATCCCTGCTGATCAGCAAAGTGCTATTGTAGACAATTTTAGCCGCGCATTAAAACAATCTATTCAAAAAACTCACTAGTAAAGACAAAAATAAAGAAGAAAAATAATCAATGGTCTCTTTTGATACAAAAAGCTATAGCAAAAAACTTTTACATTTAATCAGCTGGAGCCATTGGTTTACTTTTTTCAATATTATCGCCGCCATCGCTCTATCCTCTTATTATTTGTTTAGTGAAACCGCACCAGACACCTTATTAGGTCAAATATATCTCATTACAACCTGGGTTAGTCATATTGCTTTTTTAACCTTTATGTGTTTTGTCTTAATCTTATTCCCGCTAACTATAGTGTGGCCAAATACTAAGGTGATTAGGACAAGTGCCTCTGTAATTTTTACTTTTGGTTTACTACTACTGATACTTGACGGCTTTATTTATAGCCGATTAGGTTATCACTTAAATGCTTCTTCTAGTTCTCAAATTATCGAATTGATAAAAGAAATTGCGCAAACTAACGGTATTTTTTATATTGTTAGTGGCATGTTAGCTATTGTAATTTTAGGCTTTGAATTTACGGTCAGTAACTACGCTTGGAAGCATTTAAAACAACTGCAAAAAACAATTTTTGCCCGCTTTGTCATTTTCGTCTTAGTATTAGCCTTTTTCTTTAGCCATCTAACCCATATTTGGGCTGATGCAAACCTTGATTATGATGTATTACGTCAAGATACAGTATTGCCACTATCGTACCCAGCAACAGCAAAAACATTACTCACTAAATATGGCTTATTTGATATTGATGATTATATTGAGCGCAAAACGAGCCCACTCTCTTTTAGTAGTGCTATACCTAACTACCCTCAACTCACTGATCAGCAATGTTCAACAACCCCTGCTACAACCAGGTCAGTATTTTTAATACTCACTGACGAACAATTAAATGAGCGTCAATTACAGCAAGTTGAGCGTCGTGTAAACGTGACAAATTATCAACTGAGTAACCATGTAGATACTGCATTACGTGATGATGCATGGTTTAATTTATTTTATTCATTGCCAAGTATTTATCAGCAAGATATTTTAGCGCAGAACACTAAGCCTTTATTATTTCAAACAATTGAACAACAAAATTTAACCAGTAGCTTTACATTAATTAGTAAAGAACTTAATGAGGAAAATGGCGATACTTTGTGGTTTGCAGAGTTATTTAAGGAAAAAATTAAGCTTAATGATATTTCTTCTCTTGTTTTTGCTGACAAGTTAAATAGTAAAGAACCTGGTTTACATTTAATTTATTTTAAAAGTACACCACAAGAAGCTGAACAAAATAGTAATAGCCGTTATCAGTTTGAACTATTTGTAGATGCGCTATTATTAGCTCAACAACAAAAATCACAAAAAGATATTATTTGGATAAGCTCATTAGGGAATCAAAGCAAAGATACTCGCTTAGCGGTTAAACCTGTATTGTTGATTGCGCCAAATGCAACAAATAACGACGCTAAAGAATTAAGCTTATTAACTAGTCATATGGATTTACAGCCAACCCTAATGACAAATTGGCTTAATTGTTATGTTGAAAGTGAAAGCTATAGTAATGGTGCTGATTTATTGACGTTAAATAAAGATAGAGTTATCGCTAATACTTCTGCTGAAGGACTGATAATCTTTAATAAAGATAAATCTGTATTCATTGATCAAAATGGTAATTTTGAAAGCTATTCAAGTCAATTAGCTGCCCCGATCACCGTAAATAAAGACTTTCCGTTGATGATTGATGGCGTTCACTTTATTAAACAATTTAGCTTGCAAGCAGAGCAAAAATAAATAACTTGGGTATTAATTATTCAATTACCGATAATTAAGAACAATTAATGAATTGAACGGCTAATTGTCGTTGCATTTGTTAAATAAATCATTAATATATGCATCGCAAAATACAAGTATAGTAAGTAACTCCCCTAGAGTACTTATAAGTCTTATTACTTAGTTTTTTGTTATCGGGGTATAGCGCAGCTTGGTAGCGCGTGCGTCTGGGGGACGTGAGGTCGCAAGTTCGAATCTTGCTACTCCGACCATATTATAGATACAAAAAAGCCACTTATAGAGTTAAGTAAAAAACTCTTAAGTGGCTTTTTTGTTTAACGCATCGGTGAAATAAAAAATCAAGTTGCTTATCAGTACTCGATTAGAAACTCTAGATTGTTATAAAAATCCCCTGTAGTGGAGAAGAAAATGTTTTTTCTTAGTGATCATGAAACACTTATAAGCTCAATTGAAGCTATTGGTGCTAGCTTTGCGGTGTTTGAGTTCGAACCAGAGTCTACAGCTTTTAACCTAGTAAGTTGCAATAGCCGTTATGAAGAGCTTATAGGGCGTTCCAGTACAAAGGCCCTTAGCCTATCACTGGTGTCAATATTCCCGAGATATCTTCACAATCCGCTGAGAGAGGCATTTATACGTTGTATGACTGAGCACATTGCTTTGGAAACAGAGATTGTGCTTGACTACAAAGGGCAAGAAAGATGTTGGCGCTCAATAGCATCTCCTATTGTAAACTCAAAAGTCGAAAAATTTAGAATAATTCAAACCTGTGTAGAGATCACTGAAAAGAAAGTTTTAGAAAGGCAGTTAGACCTCTCTATGAAACGATTTGAAGCTGTGGTCAATACTGCCTATGATGGCATCATTACCATTGATGAAAATCAAAATATTAAACTTTTTAACGAAGCTGCTCAATCAATGTTTGGCTACAATGAAAACGACGTAGTTGGCCAGCCACTAACCAAGCTATTACCTGAAAAATACCAAAGTAAACATCATGGTTACATAGATGGATTCAAAAGATCACAGGTTGATTCTAGGCCAATGCAAACCAGAGCTCCGGTTCAAGGACGGCGAAAAGATGGGAGTGATTTTCCCATCGAAGTTTCTATCTCCAAAATTCGTATTTCAGATAATGTCGAATATACCGCAGTTGTTAGGGACATTTCTGAAAAAAACCAACTACTGAAAGAATTAATTATCTCGTCGAGAATAGACCCGTTAACTGAGTTATATAATCGCCGATATTTTATCGACTTACTCAATTCAGAAATAACCCGCTCCAATCGGTTCATGCGAGGTTTTTCTCTGTTAATGCTAGATATTGACCACTTCAAATCAATCAATGATAGATATGGACACTCATGTGGAGACAGTGCTTTAATCGCTTTTTCAAAGACTTTAACTACTAATGTTCGAAAAGTAGATACCGTTTGCCGATGGGGTGGAGAAGAATTTATGATACTCTTACCAGAAATATCAAAAGAACACGCGGTACTAGTTGCTGAAAAAATCAGAAGTAATGTTGAGAGTCTTGCAACAGTGTTTGAGGGAGAACAAATAAAGTTTACCGTATCAATCGGCTTGGGGTACTTTTCTGGCGATTCAATCGAAATGAGCAATATAATAAGTAAAGTAGATGAATATCTTTATAAAGCCAAAACCACCGGCAGAAATAGAGTCGACTTTGAGGGCTAGCATCAAGTTTAAAACTGATTCGTTTTTTGTAATGGGTGAAGGAAAGCTCATACTAAGGTATAATCATTTATCTGTAGGGATAAAGTTAGCTTAGCACCCAGCTCCCCTAATATAGACAATACTTTACTAGGGTGCTGTTGTAGTAAGCCCTACCTCCTATTTATCTTTTTTATTGGATCTTCACCTTACATGCAATACGCACGCGTATTTATCGATGATATTAGTTATCAATTGGCTCCACGAATTATTTCTAGCGAAGAAATCGAACGTAGGCTTGAGCCTGTCTACAAATCCCTGCACATTCCCAAAGGCCAACTTAAAGCCTTTACGGGCATAGAACAACGCCGTTGGTGGAATGAAGGTTTCCGCTACTCTGATGGTGCGATTGCTGCAGGTAAAAAGTGCCTGAATAAAACCAACTTTGACATTAACGATATTGGCGCGATTATTTACACAGGTGTTTGCCGTGAAGGTTACGAACCCGCGACAGCCTGTCGAGTTGCCGCGAAACTAGGTGCAAATAGCCAGACTATTATTCATGATATTAGCAATGCTTGCCTTGGTGCTATGAATGGTATTATTGATATAGCCAATCGTATTGAGTTAGGCCAAATTAAAGCAGGTTTGATAGTTTCTTGTGAATCAGCTCATACCATCGTTGAAAGCAGTATCAAATATTTGTTAGATCACCCTACCATGGCGGTTTTTGCTGATACGCTGGCCACACTTACCGGTGGCTCTGGTGCGACAGCTATTTTATTAACCGATGGTTCTTTTGCTAATAATCAGAGCAAACAAGCACTCAAAGGGCATAAATTATTAACAGTAACTAGTCGAACATCAGCAGCTGATTTTGAAATTTGTAGTTGGGGGATGGAACCTACTGCACCGGGGTTATTTAAAGAAGTAATGACCACCGATGCGACATTACTACTTAAAAAGGGTATGAATTTGGGAAATTTGACTTGGCAGGATTTTCTAGCTGAATCGGGTTGGCAAAGATCAGATGTTGATAAACTGATTTGCCACCAAATTGGCTCGGTTAATCGAAAACATGTTCTTGAACAACTAAAAATCAGCGATCAACAAGATTTTATTACATTTCCCACTCTTGGTAATATGGGAACTGTATCACTGCCGGTAACTGCAGCTATGGCGACAGAGCAGAAATTCTTGAAAAAAAATGACAGGGTTGCGTTTCTAGGTATTGGCAGTGGTTTGAGCTGCATAATGATGGGACTTGAATGGTAACTCTTTTATTTAATTACTGTTTATTAGTATTTTTATAAGATAAAAACAAACCGATCACAAAAAGCCCTATCATGGGTAACAGCCAAAGCCATGGTGGATTTGCAGCAGTATTTAAATCAACTAATATTGCTGCACGTATAGTGATAAGTAATGCACAAATGCCAATTACAGGGATCGCTAAGAAACTCCACCTTTGGTTTTGCCTGAACGGTATAGTCAGTAATAATATCAAAGTTAGTGCGGTCAATAACATTAAACTACCCGCCCCATTTAACATCGCTCGAAACAATATCTGCACACCCGGTGCTAGCTCCTGCCACATATGATTTGTTGCTGCGGCATGATAGCTCATATAACTATTGCTAATGGCATAAACTAATCCTCCTACTAACATGGGAGAAATTGCCAAGCCATGGCAAATCATAGCAGTTGTTTTTGAGCTGATCATTTGTTACTAACCTTTACAGAACTCATTGCTTTAAAACAGTTGGTATTATCTATAAAGACATTATACGGTATTTAGCGAGTATACCAGTCAAATAAAATGTTCTTGTGACGATTAAAACATCAAAGTCTTCCTGTTTTAAAGCTAATTAGCGTATATTAGACGGCCTAAGAAAACATCCAAAACAAAGAGATATAATGCATAAACAAACAACATTGCTAGATCGCATTACGATTGAGCCAAAAACAACTGCCACTTCTTGTGTGATCTGGCTACATGGCTTAGGTGATTCAGGTGCGGGTTTTGCGCCAGTGGTACCACTATTAAATTTGCCACATGATCATGCGATGCGTTTTGTGTTTCCTCACGCTCCAGAGCAAGCCGTTACTATCAACAATGGTTTTGTGATGCCCGCTTGGTACGACATTAAAAATGATGATTTACATAATCGCGCTGATATGGATGGTGTACTTCAATCTGAGAGCTTAGTACGAGCTTTAATTCAAGAACAAATTGATAATGGAATAGCAGCAAGTAACATTGTTTTGGCCGGTTTTAGTCAAGGCGGCGTAATGAGTTTATTTACTGGGTTACGTTTTGAACAAAAATTAGCAGCAATAATGGCTTTGTCATGTTATTTACCTATAAAAGATCAGTTACCTACCCAATTGAGTATAGCCAATAAACACACACCAGTATTACAACACCATGGTGAACTTGATGATGTTGTTCCGATGTCATCAGGAAAAATGGCAAACGAATTGTTAAAAGGTGAAGGTTATAACACTCAATGGAAAACCTACCTAATGGCGCATAGTGTATTACCACAACAGCTCAATGATATCGGTACTTGGTTAACTGAATATCTTGTAGAGTAATATTTCGCTGTTCATTTTTATAAAACTACTCACAAACAAGAGTTAGAAAGCTATAACAGTGAAATTCATACGAATATCACTGTTATAGCTTTCATAATAATTAGGATTTAGGTGAGTTAACTTTACTATACAGCCAAGAAATAATATCTCGCCATGTTAATAAGCCTACAGGCTTATTATTGCTATTTATTACCGGAAGACAAGATACACCCGTATCATGAAAGATTTTTATTGCTTCACTAAAAGGTGTAAATTGTTTAATTGCTACTAATTTTTTCGTAACAATTTGATGAACTCGTTTGTTGAGCATAGCTAAATCTTTTTCATTGGCTGCAGGTAATTCTAGATTAGAGTTTGTTGCTTTAAAATAATCCCTTTCGGAAACAACAGCTACTAGTTTATTATTTTTATCTGTAACCATTAAGTGATGGAACTTTTGCTTAATAAATAATTCCCTCACAACAGATAGTTTTTCATCTAAATTTATACAAGTGACATTACTGTCCATTATTTCTTCAATTTTCATATTTTATTATCTATTGTATTTATATAATCATAAGCCAGAGAAACTAAAGCTAAATCAATGACTATTGTTGTCTATAAGAAAATAATAATCCTTTCAATAAATCATGTCAATGATGTAAATAACGTATGAATTTGGTTTGAAAAATTGAAAGTATATGAGTCTCTTGTGGGTCTAATTATTACTCATGTTGTTATACGATTGGATACTCAATGAATAAATACTTTATCGCATTAATTGCTGCCATAATTTTATTACCAAGTTTATATGCTGCAATTTCACCATTTTTATATACAGCTGAAGTTAAATGGCATAATTACAAAGAAGCTCGTGCTATGAATTCTGACAAACCTATTTTTGTGTTTGCCAAAATGCGATTCTGTACAACCTGCGCCACGATGGAAAAAGAAGTTTTTACTAACCCAGCCCTAGCTGAAGTTTTAAATGAACACTTTATTCCGGTAAAGGAAACAATTAACTTTGCACTTTCAAGTTTTGTATTTGATGATCTACATGATAACCAAGGTGAGCAACTTTCCTTTCGAGGTTTTCCTGCTGTAATGATAGTTAAAGGTGATAATTACTCCCTAACGCACGGATATAAAAATATTGAACAACTGCACGCTATAGTAGAAAGCGAAATGAAGAACTAGTAGTATTGGTATATTATAGAATAGATTCATTTTTATTTATTATGGGTCGTGCGTCAGGTGAATATGAAAATTCAAATAGATAATTTAGAAAGCATCGAAGTTAAAAGATTACTTCTAACACACCATAATGATATGTTAAAACATTCGCCACCTGAAAGCGTTCATGCGCTTGATTTATCTTCATTGAAAGCACCTGACGTTACCTTTCTAACCGCTTGGATTGATGGTAAGTTAGCGGGTTGTGGTGCTTTTAAAAGGCTTAGTGATAAACATGTAGAACTTAAGTCAATGCGTACTTCTTCGTCATTTTTAAGAAAGGGTGTGGCGGCTAAATTACTAACTTACCTGCTAGCAACAGCCAAAGAGCAACGTTTTGAAAGAGTAAGTTTAGAGACAGGCACAATGAATGTATTTATTCCAGCTCACAAGTTATATAAAAGTTTTGGCTTTCAAGAATGTGAGCCATTTTCAAATTACCAAAATGATCCATTTAGTATGTTTTTAACAAAAATTATTGAGTAATGTAACTATACCCGTTCCACTTGAAGATGCATGATTCAGCTGGCATTAGAAACCTCTTTAGGCAAGGTATTGATTGAAGAGAATGGTTGTTCCCTTCTCAAAATCAATAACGCAGCATAAAGGGTTTCTAACCCAGCCCTTTGGGGAAGGCTGAGCAAATCATACTCTGCGTTATATTTCTTTTTAAGGACGCTACATGGACGTAGCTTATTAGAGAATGCAGGAGCATATTCTCCTGAATGACCCATAATAAAAAAATGCGCCTTGATTATGAGTCGCTCAGACTTCCTGAAATGAGCATCTTCAAGTGGAGCGGGTATATATTACTATCTCGCTGTAAATGATGGAAAACCTATTTGAACCAAACTTTACCGCCAATAATTTTATAAGCAGGTGTACCTTTTACCAGTGTTTCTCGAGCAAACACTTTTTTGCATTTAGGGCAAACACAAGCTGTTAATGTATAATCTTGGCTAATACGTTCTTTAAAACATTTTACCAAAGCGCCCTTACCGCCTTTGCGGTATTTAAACAAAGGAGCATTACATGCCTTGCAAAATATATCGACGGTTTTCGTTGGGCCTTTTTTATTCGGCTTTGCCATAATGATTTTTTACTTGGTATGTTTGTTAAAACGATGAATTAGGCTGGCTTAAGAATTTAGTTTCTTCCGCACTTGATTGCCTATTTAATATTTTATTACGATGTGGATATCTGCCAAATTTTTCAATGATTTCCAAGTGCTTTAATTCAAATTGATAATTACTATCGATGCCATTCGCTTTATATAATAAACAAGCTTGTTGATGGATAATCAAGGATTCACTGTGCATAAAAGGCATATAGAGAAAACTACGCTCTATTGTATTGAGCTCTTTGTCTGCACCGTCAGCAATTGCTTGTTGAGATAAAGCGAGAGCTAATGGGTCTTGTGCAAATGACTGGGAAGTAGCTCGATACATATTTCTTGAAAATTGATCCAACACAATAATTTCTGCTAGTCTGCCTTTCGCACTATTACGCCACCCATACAACTCGCACTTACTAGCTTGTTGATGAATACCTTCAAATCTTGCTTGAATACGTTTATCTAGCGCATTATCTTTTTCCCACCACTGTTGCGGGCTAAGTTCTTCAAACCAAAACTTTAATACTTTGTTATGCATTATTTACCCCAATAGATTTAGTTGCTCTTAACTTTCGGGTGATTGCCGGTATATCAGTATAACTTTGTTCTTTGCCAACATTTTCTGTTAACTCATTATAAATAGAATTATCATCAATTGGGTCTCCTTTATCACTAAGTGAAGCTATACCTGAAGCGACTATGAGAATTTCAATTTCAGATGATAGGTTTGGGTCTAAAGTGACACCGGGTACGATAAGCACAGATTTATTGCTGATCTTTTCTCTAATGTGGTCAATCAAGCCATTATAGGTAGATAGCTTTGGTTCAGATTTACAAAACAACTGAAAAATAATGCCTTTAGCAGTATCAATATTTGAAATCGAGACTAACGGATTATTAAGTGCTTGATCTAATGCATCGAACGCTAACTCCTCTGTTTCTGCTTTTCCGACACCTAAAATCGACTCACCTTCATAAGATAATATGCTAGAAAAATCATTTTTATCTACATTCACATAACCAGTTTCAGTTAACATTTGCACTAAAGACACCAGTAAGTTTTTCAACACTTCGTTGCTTTGATTAAATGCAGAAAATAAACCGACACTTTTACCTAAACCTTTTAAAAGTAAATCGTTGGACAACGTAATGTAGGCATGAATGGGATCTTTAATATCAGAAATCCCCTGCAAGGCAAAGTCCATCCTTAGTTTACCTTCAGACTCAAACGGCAAAGTGACGATAGCCAAGCAGTTAATATTCAACTCACGGGCAATACGTGCAACCAAGGGACTAGCTCCGGTACCAGTGCCACCACCAAAGCCAGCAGTAATAATAACAATATCACTATTTTTTATAGCATTAGTTAATAGCTCTTCACTTTCTTGGGCAGCTTTTAAACCTATTTCAGGGTTAGAGCCAGCTCCATAACCATTAGTTAAATTTTCGCCTATTAGTATTCTGTTATCAACTTGCAGAGCATTTAAGGCGGCCAGATCGGTATTAACAGCAATTAAATTTACTTGCTGCGACAAACCATTTTCATACAACATGTTAATGGTATTACAACCACAACCACCTATACCGACAACAGTAATAAGTAGCTCAGGGTTGGAGTGAATAAGCTCTTTCATAAAACTCCCTAATACGTTTTTATAAGCAAACCCTTTCTCTAATTCAGCTTATTATCTCTATTTATATGAAGAAAAGCGCTCATCTTTTTGATGGATTTTAACAGAGTTAACTCATAAAGCCCTGTATATACCTTCATTATAATGATCAATTTTTCAATCTGCCATATTAAAAGCTAACTCTAGCAGCATTAATTTAACTCTTGAAAGTTTTATAGTTTGAATAAAATACAATC
>Ga0105358_10000996_pt1 | contig 14879 bp, 10 predicted proteins | sample GOMGulsemesocosm_5_FD_83509 | JGI IMG/M metagenome (GOLD analysis project Ga0105358, IMG submission 83509) | Methane-oxidizing microbial communities from mesocosms in the Gulf of Mexico - GOM15C Gulf of Mexico | ecosystem: Environmental > Aquatic > Marine > Cold seeps | place: Gulf of Mexico... | reverse complement strand
TTTGATCTCGGTAGGGCACTGAATTCCCAAAATGCGTTTTCAGCGGCTTGTACTGCTTGATCAACCAGCTCCGCGTTACCAACTGAAAAATCATGAGAGGGGCCGTGTGCCGGAGTGGAGCTAAAAGTTGTTTTTCCTGTAACCCATTTGCCTGCAATGAGGTGGTGTCCATTCATTTTGTTATCCTTTTCCTGTCAGGAGACCGCGTTCTGCGAGGTTGCGGTATAATTCAAAAATCCCAAATTGCCATTTGGCAGCTTTATCGCTGTGGGTAACCTTGTTTATCAACGCGCCTAATCGGTCTGAAGAAATCATTACCTTGTCACCGAGTTTGTGAGTGAAGCCAGAGCCAACTTCTCCACGGTCTTTTGTTGGGGCGAACATTGTTCCCATATACAGTGCGAGGCCATCTGGATATTGATGATTGCGATTGATAGTTTGCGAAGCTAAATCGCTTGGGCTACGGCTGATTTCACTCATTGAACTGAAATCAGCAAGCTCGAACCCGTCTTCTCCTTTTACGGATAAATGAATATCTTCTTGTTCAAGATCGGCAAGGGTGAATTTGTCATCGAATAACCTTACGAACGGCCCGATAGAGGCTGAAGCATTGTTATCTTTGGCTTTGCCAAGCAAAAGCGCACTACGCCCCTCAAAGTCTCTAAGATTAACGTCGTTGCCAAGAGTTGCGCCAATAATATTGCCCTCGTCGTTCACAATAACGATCGCTTCAGGTTCAGGGTTATTCCAGGTTGATCCGGGATGAATGCCAATTTCTGACCCAAGGCCCACAGATGACAAAACAGGTGCCTTCGTAAAAACCTCTGCGTCTGGGCCAATTCCGACTTCCAGGTATTGCGACCAAAACCCTTTATCCTGTAGTGCGGATTTGAGTTGTTCGGCAGTTTCCGATCCCGGTTTAACTTGCCCGATATCCACGCCAATTGTTTCTGATAAAGAAATGCGAATATCTACTGCCTTTTGTGGGTCGCCGCCTGCGCGCTCTTCTATTACACGCTCTAGCATGCTTTTGGCGAAAGTTACGCCACAGGCTTTAATTGGCTGGAGGTCAACAGGTGACAGAAAGCGTTGCTTGTTTCCATTAAGTGTATCCAGAAGAATGGATCGTGTTTCACCTATGCGGTTGTCCTTACCAAACTCACGTACTTTCTTTGCGACATCGTTGAGTTTCATAAGCTCGGAGCATGTTGGAGCAAGCTCGCTTAAATCATAAACGCCATCTGAGCAAACACGAACAAGGCGAGGGCCCGGATTAGGGACATTTTCAAGCCAAAGTCTCCCGATCAACAGAGCGTCTTCTGTGTCTGCTGGCAAGACTGTTTCCAATACGTTTTCTGCGGCAAAAAGTGTTTCCATTAATTAGAACCTCCATCGTAATATTGGGTTGCCGGGCCTGATATGTTCAGCTCGATAGCAAAGACACCTCCCGCATCAGGTTGAGCTTCTTTTTCAGCGTCACTTAGGCCTTTAGAGGCTGTTGTAACAAACAGTGTTTGATGATTGTCACCGCCAAAAACACAACTTGTAATATTGGCAACCGGCATTTTGATTTGCATAAGTTCAATACCTTCAGGCGAATATCTTGTGATACGCCATCCGCCCCAATGACAGACCCATAAGCATCCTTCTGTATCGATGGTCATACCATCCGGGTGTCCGTTCTCAGGCGGTATATTTATGAACACGCGTTTATTGAGGGCACTGCCAGACATGTCTAAATCAAACGCATATATTGTGCGTTTTAGCGTGTCCGTGTGATACAGGGTTTTCCCATCTGGGCTAAATGTCGGGCCATTGGTTATAACGTAATCGCTGTCAATTTTCGTTACTCCGCCTTTCGCTATCCGATATAAACTACCCGTAGGTTCTGTCTCTAAATCATCCATGGAACCAGCCCACAGCGCGCCATCCGGGCCGACTTTGGCATCATTAAACCGATTATTAATTTGGGTTGGCTCTGGGTCTATTAGAAAATCAAGGGTCGCGTTTTCGAGGACCGTATTCAGTTCTACTTTATGAATGCCGTTTTTTAAGGCTCCGATAAAGCCACCGCTAGAGATCGGGTGAAGTGCGCCAATGGGCGTTCCTGTATTCCAAGAGTCTTTTGTGTTTGTTTTCAGGTTAATACGATGAATGGCGCAGCTTTTGATATCCACCCAATATAATGCAGTTTCCCGGTCGACCCATACTGGGCCTTCTCCAAGAATTGCACCGCCTGCCCAGATCAGTTTTGGCTCACTTGCAGTTACGAATGTAGTCATTTCTGTCAGTGCCTTCCCCTCAGAGTAATCAGGCTGTCCACTAAAACTAGATAGCCATTTCACATTTAATTTTGTAAGTGAATTAAATATGAAATCTGTAAACTGATCTGTCAACATTTATCATATTCTACGAATATTAATTATTTTACATAAAACTAATAATATTATTTAAAAACATATAGTTATGTAAATATTTGTTGCTTTCTTAATGTTAGTGTGAATTTAAAGTTCTTGTAAAAATAATTTCACTAGATAAATTAAATTTAGAATTACTGAACTATTCATGAGCAGGCAATTGGCACAAAAAACCATAAGTAGCCGATATAGAGTTTTGGACACGATCAGGCGAAACCCCAATATAAGTCGGGTAGAGTTGGCATCTTTGACTGATTTTAGCCGTGCAGCGGTGACTGGAATTACGCAAGGTTTGCTCGATGCCGGACTTATCGTTGAAACACCTTTGGCTGACGGTAATGAAGGGGGGAGAGGGCGCCCTCGTAAAATGCTGGATATAAATGCTGAAGCGGGATACGTGCTCGGGATCAAACTTTCTTTGCATCAAATGAGTTTTTCAATAACTGATTTTAAAGGGGACGTAATTCATACAATGCACCTCCCTTTTAGAGGAAACCAAGATTACGATGTGACACTGGATATCATCGAAATGGGCGTTCAGAGATGTCTAAAAAAAGCTGATACCAAGCGAGAAAAAATATCAGGAGTTTGTATTGGTATCCCGGGTTATGTGAGTCACGAAACAGGGATGTGTCATTGGAGCCCTATCTTTACGGAAAGAGATATTCCTGTTGCGCGGCTTTTGCAGGAACGGTTGGGCCTAAAAACTCTTATTGAAAATGACGCTAATCTTATAACTCTGGCAGAGCATTGGTTTGGCCAAGGTCGAGGGTTGTCGTGCTTTGCGGTTGTAACCGTAGAACACGGGATTGGTATGGGGCTGGTGATTGATGATGAATTATACCGGGGTGCCAACGGTATCGGACCTGAACTTGGTCACTCTAAAGTCGAGATTGATGGTAATTCTTGCCGGTGTGGGCAACGTGGCTGCGTCGAAGCATATGCAAGTGATTATGCGATATTGCGCGAAGCAGACGTTGAGTTTTCTCTTGATGCCTATAATGAAAACCCCAAAGCCTATCACGATACGATCACAAAGATTACGGATAGAGCGCGGAATGGTGATGAACATCTATCGGCAGTGTTCGAAAAAGCGGGAAAACGTTTAGGGCAAGCTGTCGCCAACATGATAGCTATCCTAAATCCACAAACAGTTATTTTTACCGGTGACGGTATGCGCGCAGGCGAAATCCTGATTGAACCCGCTATTGTAGAAGCACGCCGGCTTAAGTTGTCTGGCGATAAAAATAAAACTGAATTTGTAACACATATTTGGGGCGACGAAGTTTGGGCGCGAGGCGCGGCTGCTTTAACGTTACAGCACATTTATGCTGAACCAGACGATAACAAAATTATCCGCCTTCAAAAATAGCGGATTTGATAAAACAGCGACCCACAAACTGGGTTTGAAGATAAGTAATAATGATCGGGAGTAGTTATATGACAAAGAAATCTGAAGTGAAATTGCGAAGCCAGTGGTGGTTTAATGACCCAGAAGATATGGGTATGACGGCTATGTATCTGGAACGGTATTTCAATTTTGGTTTAACTCCCGAAGAGTTACGGTCTGGCCGACCAATCATCGGAATTGCGCAAACAGGCAGTGAACTTTCGCCCTGTAATTATATTCATTTACAATTGGCATCGAGGATTAGAGACGGCATTCGAGATGCCGGTGGAATTCCAGTGATTTTTCCAGTCCACCCTATTCAAGAAACGGGTCGTAGGCCAACTGCGGCGTTGGACCGAAATCTTGCCTATATGGGGCTGGTCGAAATTTTACATGGATATCCGTTTGACGGGGTTGTTCTCACAACTGGTTGTGACAAAACGACTCCGGCCTGTCTGATGGCGGCAGCAACAATGGATTTACCTTCAATTGTCTTGTCTGGTGGCCCAATGCTAGATTCATATTGGAAGCAAAAGCTAGCGGGTTCCGGCAGTACACATTGGGAAGCGCGTAAAGAATATGCCCTCGGTAATCTGGATGATGAAGGGTATGTCGACATGGCTGTGGCGCAAGTACCTAGTACAGGCCATTGCAATACAATGGGAACGGCAACGACCATGAATTCTCTGGCGGAGACGCTGGGCATGTCGCTGCCGGGCAGTGCGACAATTCCCGCTCCCTATAGAGAACGTGCTGCCGTTGCCTATCATAGCGGAAAACGCTGTGTTCAATTAGTATGGGATGATGTGAAACCATCAACAATAATGACCCGTAAAGCCTTTGAAAATGCTGTGGTAATGAATACGGCTCTGGGTGGTTCTACGAATGCTCAAGTACACATTAGTGCAATTGCGCGTCATATGGGAATTGATCTGAAGATAGATGATTGGGAAACATTTGGATATGATGTTCCTTTGCTCGTTAATATGCAGCCTGCTGGCGAATATTTGGGAGAAGCGTTTCACCGAGCAGGGGGTGTCCCGGCTGTTATGCACGAGTTATTAAAAGCGGATCGTTTGCACGGTGACTGTATGACCGTGGCCGGTACGACTATTGTTGAAAATGCCGAGGAAACAACCGATCGCCGATTGGTGAAGCCTTATAATGAGCCAATGAAAGAAAAAGCTGGTTTCTTGGTCATGAAAGGTAACCTGTTTGATGCTGCGATTATGAAAACTGCTGCTATTGATCAGGATTTCCAAAGTCGTTTTCTGGATAATCCAAACGATCCCAATGCGTTCGAAGGTCGGGCAATCGTATTTGAGGGATCTGAGGATTATCACGCCCGAGTAGATGATCCAACATTGGAAATGGATGAAAAATCAATTCTGGTTATTCGGTATACAGGACCCATTGGCTGGCCGGGATCAGCAGAGGTTGTCAACATGCAACCATCTGCTGCGTTGCTGAAAAAGGGAATAATGTCACTTCCCACCATTGGGGATGGTCGTCAAAGTGGTACATCAGGCAGCCCATCTATTCTTAATGGCTCTCCGGAGGCATCTGAAGGTAAAGGGCTCGCTCTGCTTCAGACCGGTGACACAATTCGTGTGGATTTGAATAAAAAATCTGTGGATATGCTGGTTTCTGATGAAGAACTTGCAATCAGAGGAAAAAATTGGACGGATAAGACGCCTGAAAATCAAACGCCGTGGCAGGAAATTTATCGATCTACTGTGGGGCCGCTTTCCAGTGGCGGTTGTATGGAGCTCGCAACAGTTTATCAAAATGTTCGTGCAGCTAAACCCAGAAATAATCACTAATGGCACCCTTAACGACTATGGACACGCCAGTGATAACCTTGATCGGGGAATGCATGGTCGAGTTGAGAGAGGAGGCCGATGGCCGCCTTTCTAGAGGTTTTGGTGGTGATGTTCTAAATACGGCGGTCTATTTGAGCCGTCTGTTCGGGCCGCATGGGTCAGTACGATTTGCAACAATCATGGGAGATGATCCCTATAGTAACGAGCTGATTAACGCATGGGACTGTGAAGGCGTTAATTGCGAATTGGTTGGACGGAAAAAAGATAGTCGCTCTGGTCTCTATATAATTCAGACTGATGAGAGCGGGGAGCGATCATTTCACTATTGGAGAAGTGTTGCGCCTGCACGGGAATTCATGAATTCCGACTGGCAAGACCTACAAAACAAAACCTTCGACAGTGAGTGGATATATTTGTCGGGTATCTCGATTGCTATCTTGGGTGATGAGGGGCGGGAACGCTTGTTGGCAGCACTGAATGATGCCAAAGACAAAGGCAAGAAGATTGTTTTTGATGGTAATTACCGTCCGATTTTGTGGAACAATAAAGCGATTATCAAAAACTGGTACGAGAAATTCTGGACGTTGAGTGATATTGCCCTTGCCGGCACGGAAGATGAGAGCCATGTTTTTGGTGATAAATCAGCCGAAGAGACTCTGAAAAGATTAGTAGGCTATGGAATTCCAGAAGTTGTTGTAAAGCAAGGCACGGGGCCTATTTTATTGGCCGGGGCCGAAGGTCAGGCTTATGTTCCTATTTTGGCCGCTTCAGACGTTATCGATACGACAGCTGCAGGGGACTCCTTTAATGCTGGTTATTTATTTGGTCGTTTGACTGGACAGAATATGAGTTCATCAGCCCAAATTGGGGCAGTCCTTTCAGCAACAGTAATTCAATATCCCGGCGCCATTATCCCGCGCACTAACATGCCTGATTTGGAGGCGATAGAATTCACATGACTGCTCTGGAAACCACTCTTTCTAAAAATAAGTTAATACCAGTTGTTGCTATCGATAGAGTTGAAGATATTTCGCCACTTTGTGAAGCGTTACTTGAAGGTGGAATTTCAACGATTGAAATTACACTTCGCACAGATGCTGCCCTTGCAAGTATTGTTGAAGCGGCACGAAATTTCCCGGAAATGGTGGTTGGTGCCGGTACTATCTTGACAGCAGATCATGTGAATGCTGTGCGTGACAGCGGTGCTGCATATGGTGTTAGTCCGGGCCTAACGGATAAACTGCAGGTGGCTATTGATCTATCTGGACTTGCATTTCTTCCAGGAGCTTCTACCGCATCAGAAGTAATGAAAAATCTTGAATACGGCTATAGCACACAAAAGTTTTTCCCGGCAGAAGCCGCCGGTGGTGTGAATTACTTAAAGAGCCTTTCATCGCCTTTGTCAGGTGTCAAGTTCTGCCCAACAGGGGGTGTAAACGAGAAAAACATCGTGTCATACTTAGATGTTCCAAATGTCATTTGTGTAGGCGGTTCGTGGTTTGTTACTTCAGATAAAATAAAATCGGGGAACTGGAAGAGAATTACGGAAGAAGTTCGAAAAGTTTTGGGGCATATTGACGATATTTCTGAAGAAAATAAGTAGAACCAATAACATGCAGGATCAATTTTATTCGAAAAATGTTGATTGTTATTTCGACTGAATTCTTACCAAAGGATTATGGTCGAGAAATCCTTGGAAATTTTTGTACTTCCATTTGATGAGTTCAGTACAAGTTCTTTCTAAACATTGTTTAAGGCGCAACTCTAAATCAAACCCTCCCGAGCTTTCGAAAAGAAGGGCATAGGCGAGATGCTGATCGTTGGAGACACTACCAGGAAGCCGGTGGGCGTATAATTTATGTAACCTCTCAGTCGCAAATAAATGCCAACCAGCGCCCAATCGCCACCTCGGACTCATTGGGCCGTTTCCATCCATATCTCGAGGCAAGAAAGTGCCAGTATCCAAAAGCATATCAATTCGGTTGGATACAGACTGAGAAGTTCCGGGATCAAAATCGTAATTAGTATCTGATAGACCAAGTAAACTTATTCCTGCATGGTTGAGGTCTTCATACCGCTCTTTATCCATATTTTTTTTGCTTTGCTTTTTACGGGAGACAGACAATTTGTCTTGTTCACGCCAACCGTCATAATAGGGGGGCGTCCAATACCGCCATGCTGCAGCTTTTTCTTTTGTTGTGGGGGCGTCTATCATTGTCCAGCTGTCTAGGAAAGCTGTAGTTATTGACGCTGCTCGCTTTTTCAGAATGTTGTCATTTTCCTTTTCTCCAACATAATCAAGCACAACAGACCACATCATATGCCAGTTCCACGGAGCCCAAACACCGTCAAAGCGAAAAGGGGCGGCATAGGGTATTCTGTATAATCCTTCGTTTGCAACGAACCACTGTTCGTTTTCCCGAACTAAACATGATGCATTTTCAAAGATGCGATCTTGCAAATTTCTATCGCACTCGTCTCCCAGTTGTTTGCAGCTCTCGATCAAGCTGGCAGAAATCATTGCTTGATTGATCATAAAGGAGATCGGACTTTTTTTATCTTTTGAATATATGCGAGATGCCCAGCCACAGCCGGGATTGAACCGACCAAGAATACCCAGATTTTTGTTTTGTTGGTTGAGAGTCTCCTTCATAGCCTGTGTTGCCAACACTGCAAACAATTGATGATGTGTTTTAAGAAATAATGTGGCCAGAACCCGAGTACGATAAGACTGGCTCCAACTCTGTTTTCCACCTTCATCTGAGGCATATGCCATGGGCTCACCTAAATTCTTTAGAAGCACTCCTGAAAAAGCATGAAAGAATTGCCTGGCATTTGTGTTGCCGCCAATAATTAGGATTGGAATGGATTTTCTGTCGCGAGGTGCTAAAGAATACGCAAGTATCTCATCTTTCTCACTGGCCGCTATGGTGGAAATCTCTCCTGTCTCGAAAGCTAGAAATTTTATATCACTGCCTCTTTTTGAACTGCAGTAGACCTCCAACGCGATACCAGTATCGGTCACCTTACTTCCTAGTAAGGAGCATCCTTTCAGATGTCCGATTTTCATTCCATGTAACTGTTGTGGGCTGTTTTCACTGGCTGTATATTCCCAAAATTCAGTAGTTTGTGATTTCTCACTGAACAAAGAGATGATGAGTGTTGATTTTTTATAGCTAAGGATTTTTACGATCGACAATCGGGGCCAATTTACGGCCGAGTAATTATCGAGAAAGAGCTCAACAATTGCCGTTGGTCCCTTCGTTGTCCGTATGTAGGCTGTTGATCCCGATTTGTTGAACCGGAAACTGCTGATCCTTGAAACATCATCTAAATCGTAGCCATCAACGATTGTCTTTCCGTTGTAGGTTATCGTTGCCCGATAAGCTCCGGGAGACCAATAGGATGTTAGCTGATTTTTCCCGCTCTTTGATACTGAAATAAGGCCTTTTCGTTCTACATTTTTGCGTTTTCCCATTTGGGTGTCAGTATCGTAGGAAAAATCGGTGGCTTGCTGAGTAACGATCCAGTTTTGTTGACCGCTGGCGTGAGATGTACGACCTACTGTGATTAAGAAAAGAACGGGTAGAAGACAAATGAGAAAACGCATTTTCCGCTCCTAGAAATTGAAATAAATAAATTCAGTTAATTCATCCAGTCGGTAAATTTGCACCAAACTCACTATTCCAACGACGAAGAAGGATGCAGACCAAGCGAGTGAGGGACGCCACCGCAATAATTTTCTCAGTGGTATAAATGTGCTTTTTAAGGTTTTGGAATTTGATTTAACATCAACAACGGGGCGATATTTACGTACGATTTCAATTGAGTTCGGTGCAATGATGACAATGAAAGCCAGCGCGATTGCTTGAAACCAGAAGAAGTCTGTATTCGTTAGGTTTTGGCTCCAGAATTTTGCATCGTAATACAACGTTTGCCCAAACATTCCTTTTAAAACAGCCAATGCAGTTCCAAAACTTTCTGCACGGAAGAAAACCCAAGCGACCATGACAGCTAACAAAGTTATGGATTGTGCAATCAGCCGTTCAATAAACCCAAGGAAGGGAGAGACCTTTTCTGTTTGCGGAAAGAAAGCTGTCCAAGCGTGATTAATTATCAAATAACAGCCATGTAACAATCCCCAGAATACAAAATTCCAGCTAGCACCATGCCACAATCCTCCCAAGAGCATAGTCGCTGAAAGGTTGATATACCGGCGCAACAGCCCTTTCTTATTTCCCCCCAAAGGAATGTAAAGGTAATTGCGTAGGAATGCAGAAAGCGTGATGTGCCAGCGTCTCCAGAAATCCACGATATTGACGGCCTTGTAGGGGGAATTGAAGTTTATAGGCAATCTAATGCCAAAGATGCGCGCAAGGCCTAGCGCCATGTCGCAATATCCGGAGAAATCAAAATATATTTGAAATGTATAGGCTATGGTTCCCATCCATGCTGCTTCAAACGGGATGGAATGACCAGCCTCTCCGGCATTGAATACTGTGTTCACAATTGGAGCAATTCCGTCAGCGAGGACAATTTTCTTGAATAGGCCTATTACGAATAATGTTGCTCCTACTGAGATATTAATTGCAGCACTTTTGTTGAACGATGACATCATGAATTGCGGAATAGTGTGTTTTTGCAGAACGATCGGACCTGCGATCAATTGCGGAAAGAAAACGACAAACAAGCAGTATTTTGCAAAATCACATTTTTCAATTTGACCAATATAGGTGTCATACAGGAAGGAAATTTGCTGGAACGTGAAAAACGAAATAGCCAATGGTAGAACGATATGTAAAAGAGGTGTTTCAACACCCGCGATTAGGTTGAAGTTTGCTATGAGAAAATCGGCGTATTTAAAATAGGCCAGCGTCGCCAAATTCCCAATAATCCCAATAGTCAGATATAACTTACTAGCATTCTGCTGTATCAATTTATGTAATGCGAAATTGACGACGACAGATCCGAGAAGCAAAATTAAATGTATAGGACTCCACCAAGCGTAAAAAGCGACCGAGGACGCGATTAGCCACCAGATAATTCCTTTCTCCCACTGCAAATGACGGAGTATGTAAAATACAAACAGAACCGGAGGCATAAACAGATAAATAAATTCAAGAGAGCTAAAAACCATGACTGTTACCTCTTATTCGTTGCTGTATTTGAGCTTGAGAGTTCTGATGCAGCCATTTCAAGTCGCATTTCTGCCAATAATTTGGATGAACCTGAGTGACCTAGACGATTTCCCCTCTCGGCGAGTTCAATGGCTTTCTTCCGGTTTTGTGAAACAAGAATTCCGCGATTGTATAATCTTGCTAGTTCTTCTAAGGAGCCACCGTGGGGCACTTCGGAACCTCTTTCGAACCACATGACCGACGCTTGACGGGGTAAGTCGTATTTTTCCTCAAGATGGAACCGTCCTAATGCAGTCATTGAACCGCCATGACCAAGTTTTGCGGCACTTTTAAGCCAATGGATTGCTTCAGAATGTTTTTCTGGATGCTTGGTGTCTGCAAGAAGAATATGAGCGTAATCGTGCATGCCTCCAGTACTTCCCATATGTGCAGCCTGCATCAGCCATTTTTTCGCTTTTAAATTGTCTTGGGAGACAAGATCTCCATCCCTGTATAGTCGTCCCAATTGTTTTGCCGCACTGCCGGAACCTGCCTGTGCTTTGTGTTTAAGCAATATCGTGGCTTGAGTTACCATTGTTTCAGCTTTTGATGGATCCGATTTGGAAGCATGTTTTTGGTTAATGAGAAGACGAGCGTATTTTATCATTGCCTGTTCGTTCTCAGCTGCCACAGCTATTTCATAAAAGGAGCTCGCCTTATCCACATCAGGCTCGACGCCGAGCCCTTTTTCATGGTGAATGGCTAACTGAAGGGCTGCTTTAACGTAATTCCATTTCAAGGCATTTGTGAACCATTCAATGGCTACGGTATTACAGTCCGCCCCTTTTGATCGCTGAAACAAGCGACCAAGTTCATAGGCCGTTTCACCGCGATAGGGAAAACTGTACTCAACCGCTTTAAGATAATAGCCTCTTGCAATATTCAGGTTTGGTGTTGTGCTCCACCCTCGGCTATAGAATTTGGCTGCGTAAAACATCGAAACAGGATGGTCATTTGCAGCGTGTTTCTCATAAATTGCCAAAGCTTCTTTTAATTTCCCAAGTTTCTGAAGTGTTTTTGCCTGGTTCATGTCTTCATTTACCATTGGATCCCAGACAGTATTTTTAGAAGACCAAGTTGATCGAGAGAAATAGGCTACGATTGAAATTATGGCTGCTACTAAAAGCACTGGAAGTATAATCCTGAACAATGATTGTTTATTCCTCATGGCGTATCCTCCAGATTCTGCAAGCCTTACCCTCTAAAACCTCTATATTCCGATCGGTAATTGTCGTTTCTGTTACTTCGCTGGAAAGGGGGCAAACTATCTGTTTCCGCCTTTTGATTGCCCGCTTCAAAATTTCTTCGTTACTTGTGATATGCATAGAAATTTCGCCGATGATCTGCTTTGCCGCCAGGTAATTGAAATGATATGCATCTGTAAAATTGTCGACATTTCGTGTCATTGGGCTGTTGAAATCGAAATCCAGAACGGGGGCTAAGTTAGCTAAGCGTATGCGAAAATTATGATTTAATTCTCCAAACCCGAAATCCACTATTCTTTGTTGCATTTCGACTATTGTTGGAGGGATCACAAAGACAAGTTTCACATCGTTGTCTTTAGTCCAATTCGCAATTTCCACTAACCGTGACCATAATTGTTCAGAAAACTGAAATTTATCCCAATCGGATCGCGCATTTTTCTTAACTTGAGAATTGAAAGATCCGGACAAAACCTGACGACTGACAATTGGGGGCCATAAAGGGCTCCAAATTCCAAGTCCATCCCCAAAGTAGAAAGCGTGTTTGCCCGTTGCGACAGTATGAGGGGAAGGGGATATGTTCGATGGAAGCTTGCAGTTTTTGCAAAGCTCTTCATCAAGAAGTTCAAGATATGCATGACGATCATCAAGTGAATCTGTATTAGCTGATGCTGTTGAAATTGGAGAAAACTCAAGCTGCCCTAGTGTGTGGATCTGCGTTGCATATTTTTTTTTCATTAACTTTGTAGAAATTCGTGAGACAAACCAATTAGAGTAGTAAATCAAAGGGTTACCGCTAAGTCTTAATGCTTCGGGCACACGGTTCATTCCGTTCTTATGATTTGGATCGAAGCTTCTTAACTGTATCCCAACAACAAGAGTTTTTAGGTTTGGGCTATGCTTTATATATCGAAACGTATCGTAGAGTTCATGAATGGTTGCGCCGCCGTAGGCAAAGTTATACGTATTTGAGAGGCCAAGCTGATGCCAGAATTTTTCCTTTAGGGCACGTGCTCGACTATCACCGAGTACCACAATCTCTGCGGTCTCTTCAGGATAATGAATTACTTTCCACAAAGGATAATGGGATTTTTCACTTATTTTGGATTTTTCTAAGTCCAATTCTACAATCGGATTTATTTCGTAAGGATCAATAACAAAATTGAAGATAAACGGTGCAAGCCCGGCTATGAAAGTAAATACGGCAATAATACTGTATGTTTTTAGCGTTTTTGAATGGGAACCCATTGATCCTCTCCTTTTACAGTATCCTACAATTTGCAATAGGTATGCCAAATGAAGAATTCTAATTAGTTCTATTAAAACAACTGGATAGGTTTTGTGTTCTTAAGGGGGGGAGCGAGAATGTCAAAATGACAATCAAATTGAATTACTCATATCCAAGAGCCAGTAATATCATTTCTGCAGAAGGAATATCCACCAGTTGCGAATAGTGCATTGTCACAAGAAACAGGAGCACGACAGCAATGGATGTGCACCAAAACGCCATGCTGTTGCGTGCGGTTTCTATTAGTTGGCTGCCGTCGGTAGCTGATGTCTGGTTCCCTCGATTTGACCACTTCTGTTTTGATAAACGGAAAATACAGTAGACCTTTACAGATGCGTTGATCAGTTGGTTGAGATACAAAATCCAGGGGTAAGACATCTCTATTTTTCTGGAATACTTGAATAGGAATAACGATAAAAGCATTCTGCTAAGAGCTATAAAGATGAGGTAGGACCACAAGTAACTGGCCCCCACAATAAAAGTTGCAAGGACAGCGAGAACAGGACTTAACAACATGGTCCACATTGACAGACGCTGATCTACCAGACACCACCAAATGAAAAATGGCATGTGGCGCGGCCCAAGTGATATCGCTCTAGAGCCGTTCCGTAACATATTTCCAGACCAGCGACGGAAGTTTTGAACCATCCTGTCTATTCCATATCCTTCAATGACTTCAACCGTATAACCCAGAGCGTCAGGGACATAGAGCATTTTGGCTTTATGTCTAAGCATGTAGTACCAAGTGCTTTTATCGTCTCCTGACAGAAAGCGAAAATCTCCCCACAACCAATGGTTCAGATGGTCAGCTTCCAATAATCGGATGAATTCAAGCGTAAGCAAGTGTGATGCCCTGAACACTGACATTCTCCCTGTTAGGGTCAAAACTCTGCCGGATAAAGCATGGGATTGCATGGCGAGCCGTCGTTGAGAAAATCTCATCTTGAGCCAGGTTTCAATCCAACGTGGACCGATGCAAATCACCTCTTCATCTGTCGTACAGGCTTGTAAATCGGGATAAAGCTTAAAGAGCGGCATGCAGCGACTGACGGCTCCTTCAGCTAGAATGAAATCACCATCCATGAATGTGACAAGATCATCTTTCTCTACGCCAGAACGGTTCATCGCTCGCAGAACAAGGCCAATAGCAGCTCTTTTACCTGATACATTTTGGCGAATAATACGTAAAGTCACATCCAGATCATGTGCTTCTCTACGCAAAAAATTTGAAATAATGTCTTCGTCAAAACGGTCTGCGGATCCTAACCAAATAGTGCCGGGGACGTCTGAGTTCCGGATTTCAGTTATGATAGAGCGGATCACTTTTTCAGTAATATCTTGATGTTCTTTGTAAGTCGTCATCATGAAATGCATGTGGCGTGGCCGCCAACCGCTATTCCATATTTCTTGCCCTTTTTTTCTCATCTTTGGATAGACAAAGGAACCATATATTGTTGCACGGAAAGCATGGGTGAACCACCATCCATACCGCCAGATGCCCAGTGAGCCGACAATAAGAGTAATTTCCTTCACATTTGGATCCCACAAACGATTTGGAACAACCAAAATAGCAACTAAACAG
>Ga0105358_10000995_pt1 | contig 14887 bp, 14 predicted proteins | sample GOMGulsemesocosm_5_FD_83509 | JGI IMG/M metagenome (GOLD analysis project Ga0105358, IMG submission 83509) | Methane-oxidizing microbial communities from mesocosms in the Gulf of Mexico - GOM15C Gulf of Mexico | ecosystem: Environmental > Aquatic > Marine > Cold seeps | place: Gulf of Mexico... | reverse complement strand
TTCAAGGTTGGTCGGCGGTATTGCTGGCATAATAGCGATGGTAACGGTTATGCATAAAAACAATTTAATTCGCGTAGGTATCGTTCGTGCACCAAAACCTATCATAGTCATAATTAAGGCTGAAACACGGGTAAAAGGCAACATAAAATCAGCCAGATATTGATTAACAACTGGCTCAGTAAACTCCACTAGCTCACCACACTTGGAATACTTTCAATTAACCGAAAAGTATAATCCATGAGTTTTTGTATTCCCCAATGCCCACCATAAATAAGTGCCAGTAAAGTAACAATGAGTCGAGGTAGAAAACTTAATGTTTGTTCATTAATTGACGTCGCCGCTTGAAAAACAGCAACAAGTAGACCAATAAATAAGCTAGGTAAGATCACAGCACTAACTAGCATAATTACTAGTAGCAAAGCATCTCTTAATATGTCAACAAAGACTTCTGGGCCCATCTTACTTTCTCTTATCCAATTATTATTCTTAGGTTAATATTTTTCTACCCACCCATACCATAGCTAGTGGCAATAGTACCAATAACCAAATTCCAGCCATCGACTAACACAAATAACATTAACTTAAACGGCAAGGAAACAATCATCGGCGATAACATCATCATACCCATAGCCATTAAAATACTTGCTACCACCAAATCAATAATCAAAAAGGGAATAAATAATATAAAACCAATTTGAAAAGCTGTTTTTAATTCACTGATAATAAAAGCAGGAATAATCACGGTCATCGGTAAATCAGTTGGTTTATCAACGGCTTCAAGTCCTGCCATTGACGCTAATGTATCAAGATCTTTAAGGCGAGTCTGTTCTAACATAAAAGAGCGCAATGGCACTTTACCTCTATCTATTGCTTCCACTGACGTTAATTGTTCAGCTAAATAGGGTTGAATTGCACTCTCATCTATTTGATTATAGACTGGTGTCATAATAAAAAGTGTCATAAACAATGTTAAGCCAATAATCACCTGATTTGACGGCGTTTGTTGTAAACCAAAGGCTTGCCGCAATATCGCCATGACTACCACTATACGGGTAAACGAGGTCATCATTATCACAGCAGCGGGTATAAAGCTTAATGCTGTCATAAAGATTAAAATTTGCAAGGTAACTGAGTACTCTTGAGAGCCGTCGGCATTGGTAGTCAACGTTAGTGCCGTCATCGACAGTTCTTCTGCCGCAAAAACGCCAAAACTTGTGGTAGATGCGATAAATGTAAGTAGAGCTAATAAAACTATTTTCTTCATAGTTATTTACTGTTTATTTTTAGTATTAAAATTATTTTTTTGTAAAAAGGCTAATACATTTCCAGTTAACGCTGATGCTTTCTCAGGTTGACTAGCGACAATAGGCTCTTCAAGGCTTTTAATTAAGGTTATTTGCTGCGGGGTAACACCTAACACTAATTGTTGTTCACCCACTTGTGCAACAACAAGCCGCTCTTTTACTCCCAATGATAAACTTGCAACTACTTTTAATTGACCGTTATTTTGCTGAGTAAAGTTAAATCGCTTTAGCACCAAAGCACTGACAAAAATTAATGCTAACACCATCAATAAGGAAAAAATCATACTACCGGCATCGGTATTTGCCATAACATGCTTACCCACTTCAGGGGCTTCCTTAACGACTACCGCTTCAGCGACTAATGTTTCCGTTGCCTGTTTAGCGTTTTCATTTTCTTCGATCACTTCTTGGGCGTACGAAAGGGTTGTCAGAGAAATTAAGACTAAAATAGCGAAAGAGCGTAAAAAAGTAGACATTATTTTAATTTTTTAATACGTTCAACTTGGCTAATAACATCCGTTAAACGAATACCAAATTTGTCATTAACTACCACTACTTCACCATGAGCGATTAAAGTACCATTAACTAGAACGTCTAACGCTTCACCTGCCACTCTATCAAGCTCTACTACTGAACCCTGATTAAGTTGCAATAGGTTTCTGATGCTTATATTACTGCGCCCTACTTCCATAGAAATGGTAACAGGTATATCTAAAATAGTATCAAGTCGGCGTTTTTCTTCACCTGTAATTGCTACGTCATCTTCGGTTAACTCTTCTAACTCAACCGCTTCAGCTTGTTCAGATCCTTTCGCTTTGGCTTCAGCTTGTTCATCCAAAGCTTCATCCCACATACTTAGATCTTCATCATTATCATTACTCATACCGATTTGCCTCAATTCTCAATTTTTTACTATTAATATGTATTCATCATTAATCAATTTTATTTAAAAAAACCAATTCTGACTAATTTACAAGTCATCTTCTAACAGTTGTAATTCTGCATCACTGTCAAGGCGTTTACCCCCTTTAGTAAAGACGTTCAACTCCGACTTAACCGACTCTGGACGACTTATTCTTGACTCTATTTTCAGTGCAACATTATCTCGACTACGCCCTAACTTAGCCCTAAAGCTAGGTAGGTCTTCAATTAATACAGTAATATGTTCAGGTAACTCTATCGGGATTATATCCCCTGCTTGTAGATCCATCACCTGACTTAACGGTAAGTCTACCTCTAAAAATTTAGTGTTAATATTAACTTCTACATCCATGATTTCATCACGAAGTGCTTTTGACCAGCGCATGTCAGTGTCTTCTTTATCACTTTGCACACCCGCATCAAGTAACTCTCGAATAGGTTCAAGCATTGAATAAGGTAGTGCGACATGAAAATCACCACCACCACCATCAAGTTCAATATGAAAAGAACTTATAACAACCACTTCAGTAGGGTTAACAATATTTGCCATAGAGGGGTTTACTTCTGAATCTAGGTATTCAAAAGACACATCCATCACTGGCGACCATGCTTCTTTATAATCTTCAAATATTAACTTGAGTAACATTTGAATAATCCGACGCTCTGTAGGGGTAAATTCTCTACCCTCTATTTTAGCGTGATAACGACCATCACCACCAAAAAAGTTATCCACTAAAATAAAGACTAAACGCGCTTCCATCGTAATAAGTGCTGTACCTTTTAAGGGACGAAAACGCACCATATTCAAACTCGTTGGTACAAATAATGTGTGAATATACTCGCCAAACTTGATCATTTGAATGCCGTTTATCGACACTTCTGCCGTGCGACGCATCATATTAAACAAGCTAATACGCATATGACGGGCAAAGCGTTCGTTGACCATTTCCAAGGTTGGCATGCGGCCACGAACAATACGGTCTTGTGAAGAAAAATCATAATCAGAGCTGCCGTCTTTTCGTTCAGCCTCCTCTTCAATAATTTCTTCTTCTTCGACATCATCAACACCATGTAATAGCGCATCAATTTCGTCTTGCGATAGTAAATCACTCACGGGTCATTCTCTTTTTTTTCATAATAGTATTCGTAACTTATCTACTCTTTCGTTACTCGAAAATCAAAACTTTGTTATTGCATTACAAAACCGGTAAATAAAACTTTTTCGATTGTTTTGTCACCTTCAACATCTGTCATCATTTTTTGGACTGCTGCCAATGATTGTTGCTTTAATGCTTCTTTGCCAGCGCTAGTAGCTAAATCATCAGCATTCGCTCGTGAAAAAACGCCTAATAAAGTGCTTTCAATCAATGGTACATGCATTTTAGCATTTTCTTCATTTTCCCCACCACGTACTAATAACTGTACGCGTATTTCAACAAAACGATCACGTGCGGCGCCTGGTACATTAAAACGAAATGGTCTAGGCATAGGTACATAAAGCGCGGTACCAATTTGAGCGCCTTCCTGCGGTTCCTTACTCTCTGAGCTAGATGACTCACTATCTAATGCTGAATCTAGTTGTTCCTGGCTGGCACTATCTCCGCCCATAAAAAAGAAATAACCACCACCAGCAGCGCCGAGTAAAACAACAACCGCGACAATGATAATGATCATTTTTTTCTTTTTTCCAGAACCATCTAGCTCTAAATCAGCTTCTTTATCTTTTTCATCGGCCATAAGTTACCCTTTATAATTCGCTTTTATCTAAATTGCCAAATATTATCGTTAGATAATATCCTTGAAAGGCATTCTAGCCAACGTGTTTCATCAACTTATATAGCATTTAGCTTAATTTCTCTGTTTTTATTACCACTTAAGCATAATAATCAACGCGAGTTGTTGAAGAATCAATCATTTTTGCCGATAACGTATGCGCTATAACATCATTCGCATCAGCTATATTATCGAGCTTACCTGCCACTTGACTATTGTTTCCGGCTGAAGAATATTCTTCATTGGCTGACTGTTGTGATTGCTGTTCCACATTAGCGTCACCAACATCAACCCCTTGCTCTGCTAACAGCTCTCTTAATTTATGCATATTTTGGTCTAGCGCATCTTTAGTTTGTTGACTTTGCACAAGAAAATTAACTACCGCCTGTTCACCTTGCAAATTAACCCTAACTTGCATATTACCTAGCTCAGGTGGGTCAAGGGTAATATCAAACCGTTGCAATTTTTGCGAAATCATTAACATCACTTTATCTTTCACAGCTTCAGTAGAGTCTTTACGAAACAAGGAAATGGTTTCCTGATGAAGTTGAGTGTTAGTTTTTTGACTTTGCGTAACTTCTGTTGCTACGCTCGGGTTTAACATTTCAGCCGATTGTTGCTCTATGATATGCTGTGGTGTTTGAGTTGCTTTGCCGCTAACATCAATGAAGTGGCTAGCAGTAGCGGGAGCTCTTTTAACACTCGCAATAGCTTTGTCTTCAACAAGTATTTCACCTTCTTTTTGAACAGCTGATTTTTGTTGGCTTTGCTCTACAAACGATGTTGCCAATTGCACTTTCTCATCTTGTTTAATTTGAGTTTTGTTCGCATCATCATAATTTGAAGCAACTTGATTATTAGCCGTAACTATTTTTTTAGCGTTAACTGCCTCGTTAGCCTTCGTTACTTCATTGCTTTGTTCTGTATCACTGCTTTGTGTTAAATCACTTTTAGTCAATTGCGGCTCTGATGAATTTGATACTTTGTATTGCTTTGCTTCTTTTGACGAACTGACTTGTTTTTCTATTCTTTCAACTGTCTTCTCAAGCTGTTTTTCAGAGTCTGCCTTAGTTGAGTTTTTGGCCTCAATCTGAGTTGCGGCACTATTGTTTATAGCTTTATTTTCAGCTGTTTGCTTATCATTTATCGCGTTTATATTACTGCTTTGATTTACTTCTTTTTGTCGTACCTCTTGGCCTGTTTTGTCATTGTTTACTTGAGCGTTATCCATCTCTGTTTTTTTAGTTAATTTTTGCTCTATTGTTAAAGAAGTGCCATCATCCGTGTTAGAAACTAAATCATTCTCCCCTAGCAAACTTGATGACAGAGGCTGACTTGCTTGTTGTTGCGCTGTATTTGTTTTATCGCTGCTGATATTGGTTTGCTTAACGTCAGTTTTTGATTGTGAAATTGGTTCAACTTTTGGCTGTGAAATTAACTCAGCTTTTGATTCAACATCTGGTTCGGGCGGAACGGTTTTCTTATCTGATGATTTAACTATATCTACTGAGACTGCAGCTTGTGTATTCTCTTTATTTTTACCATTACCTTGTGAGTTGACTGGTGATTTAACAATTCTGGCTTCAGTGTCCTTTTTACCCGTTGCTTTTGCTTCATTACTCAAAACAAGATCTTCATCAGATATTGCTTGCTCAGTCGATGTCGGTGCTACTACCTCTGCGGCTACTTGCTCACTTACTGCGGCTTTAGCGACGGGTGATAAATCAGCAACCAAACCACTAGCCTTCAATAAGAGCTGCGCTTCAGAATGAGATTTTTGTTCTGCTGTGAGCTGTTCGAGTGAAGATGAATTTGAGGAAGTGTTAGTTGACTGTTTAATTAAAGTGTTATCAGCCTTGGTTAAAAATGACATTAACTGCTCTGATTCAATCAAAGCCTTCTGGTCTACTGGATTGGATTCTGTTTGAGCTTTTTTGCCGGAGGCGGCAATCTTTTGCACAGGAGTTTCATCGCCTGTTTCATCGCTTGTATTATTATTTTCTACAGGGCTATCTGATTTTTTTGTAGCTGAGTTAGTCTTTGTTGATGAGTTGGTTTTTTGAGCCTCTGAAGTATTATTCTCAGCTTTATTACTACTCTCAGCTTGCTTATTTTTAGTTAGGTGCAGGTCAATGTACTGTGCAAAATCATCATTTAAGGTATTCGAGTCAACCGATGTCGATTCATCTTTTTTTTCGATGTTTTGTGAAACATTAACAGGTAAAACATTGAGCTGTGGCATAATAATCCCATTCACTATAATCAGTAAAACTTTACACATTCATTGAACTAGAATGGCTTTTTACTCTCTTTTACTTGTAAACAAGCAAGAATCATTCCGTTAACAACGGTAACTAAACAGTTAATAACTCGATTTACGTCTTAAAAATTGTTGTGTCGCTATTTCATCAAACATGGTTTGCTCTTTTTTACTTTCCACCTTAGCTAAAATCAGGCTGCGCTTCTTAGCGAGCATCTCTACTGCTTGTACTTTTTGCTTTTGCTTTAGCCATAAACTTTTACTTTGCTCAACTAACGCTTTCGCTTGTATCATCGCAACTTTTACTTGCTCAGAAGCGTAATCAAGCTTACTAATAAACGCATGATAATGATTATAAGTCGCACTATCTAAGCCAACACTTGACCGTTGGCTTAATCGTTTCATGTATTCTAATCGATAATCAGCAACACTTTGCAACCGAATTAAGTTTTGCTGATAGTCATTTTCGGCAGACCGTAACGTATTAGCAGCCAATTCTTCTTTAGAGTGCTCAAATTTTAATAGCGTTTCGAGTTGCTTATTTTTATTTGCAGCCATATTTATGTTTCCTAAGAGCTTTGTATTTATTTATCTGAAATCATATTTGTAAGTATCTATTTAATACCCAAACGTTAACTCAACTTAAGCTCGGCTATGTAAAAATATTATATCCATGTGACTTACGCTGGTACATTTTGATTTGCATTCGTTTGACTATTTGCTGTAGCAGCTGCAATTATTTCTTGTAGTTGTTGTAAGCTTAATTCATATGGTATAACTTCTTGAATTTGCTGTTGTAAAAAAAAATTAATAACTGGTAATACATTAATAGCTTGATCAATTCTTGGATCATTACCTCTGGTATAAGCACCAATAGCAATAAGGTCTTTATTTTGTTGATAAACTGAATAAATTTGCTTAAGTTGCCGAGCAAGATCTTGATGTTCCTTACTGGTTACCATAGGCATCACTCGAGAGATTGAGCCTTCAATATCCACCGCAGGATAATGACCTGCGTCTGCTAATTCGCGAGATAATACGATATGACCATCTAAAATGGCACGAGCAGCATCAGCAATAGGATCTTGTAAATCATCACCTTCTGTTAATACTGTATAAAACGCGGTTATTGAACCTTGCCCTTCACCACCATTACCGGCACGCTCAACTAGCTGCGGTAACTTGGAAAATACTGAAGGTGGATAGCCTTTAGTTGCCGGAGGTTCACCAACAGCAAGTGCTATTTCTCGTTGAGCTTGCGCATAACGTGTTAAAGAATCTAGCAATAGCAGTACATTGAAACCTTTATCGCGAAAGTACTCACTAATTTGTACCGCCGACTCACAACCTTTCAGGCGCATTAACGGTGAGTTATCCGCTGGTGCTGCAACCACTACTGAGCGAGCTCGTCCTTCTTCACCTAGGATTTCTTCAATAAATTCTTTCACTTCTCGGCCACGTTCTCCCACAAGACCAACTACAATCACATCTGCAGTTGTACCGCGAGTCATCATGCCCATCAAGACACTTTTACCAACACCTGAACCGGCAAACAAGCCCATTCGTTGACCTTTGCCAACCGTAATAAAACTGTTAATAGCACGCACACCAACATCAAGTGGCTCAGTAATTGCGCGCCGAGATAAAGGATTTATAGGGCTATTATCAGCTTGATATTCATCATCGGATTTTATTGGGCCTTTTCCGTCAAGCGGTTTTCCTATGCCATTTACTACCCGCCCCAGCAAGTTCATCGACAAGGGTAAATGTAGTTTAGTTGACACTGGTAATACCCGAGCGCCCGGTAGTACGCCACGTAAACTTTCTTCAGGCATTAAATAGGTTATCTCTTGAGCAAAGCCCACAACTTCTGCTAATAAATCACCATGAGCGGTTTCAACTAAACATTGGCTACCAATATGTGCTTTTACCCCTACAGCTTCTAAAGTTAAGCCAACAACACGGACTAAACGTCCGGCAACCGGCTCTTTAAAAGGATGGATAAAATTTTGACAGTTTTTCAATCGTTCGCTGATGCGTAGGCTATCTACCATTTTTGACCTTATTTCTCTCTAATTTCAATGCGAGTCACTCGCAGCTAGAAACTGATTTTATTGATGTAAGGCATCCTGCAAGAAAGATTCCAATACTTGCTTAAGGCGAGATTTAACCTGTAAGTCAATATTTGAAGTACTGTTTTCTATTTGACAGCTACCTGGCGTTAATTGTGGTGCTGGCAATAACCGCCAACCACTTTCTCTAATATGGTTTTCACCAAATTGCTGTTCAACGTTTTTAATATCATCGGGGTGCAAATGAATTTGTGTGTTTGCTTCATTACTTGGCAGCGCTTTAATGCCTGTGGCAATGGCCGCTATTAAGATATCTGGATTGGTTTTTGCTTCTTGTAATACTACAGCCTCTGTCAGTTGAACCACTAAGTTTAGTAGTTGATCTTCAACATTCTTCTCAACACTCGCCAGTGGTTTATTAAGCTGTTCTATTAGCTTTTGCCACCTTTCACTTAAGCTATCAATAGCGTCCTTACCTTGTGCTAAACCTTGCTCTTTACCTTCCTTCAGGCCTTCAGCTGTACCTTCAGTTATCCCTTGAGCCTTGCCTTCTTCATAACCTTTGGTAAAACCTTCTTCTTTACCCTGATTATAACCTTCTTCATGAGCTGCTTCTCTTATCGCTTCAATTTCTTCTGCGGTTAATGGTTGTGGTTCTATAATATCTTCTTCTGGTGGCTCATATTGCCAGTTTGCTTTTTTACCTAATACATTGGTCTGATTCATTTTCTCTGTGGTTGGTTTTGTTTCCACATTAGGTAACGACCAAACATCTAACTCATCTTGTTGATCTGCTTTAATAATTTGTACTGGCGTTTTACTCATTTGCTAAAACCTTAATTTGTCAGACGATATCTTACTTTTAAGAAACATTATAAGAATTCATCACCGCCACCGCCACCGCCAAGCATAACTTCTCCGGCGTCAGATAATCGTTGGGCAACTGCAAGGATTTCTTTTTGTGCTGCTTCAACTTCACTAATACGTACAGGTCCCATGGCTTCAAGATCATCTGCCAACATTTCGGCAGCACGTTTAGACATATTTCCAAGGATTTTCTCTTTCAGTGCTTCGTCTGTACCTTTAATGGCTTTCATTAAGGCATCTTGTTGTACTTCACGCAGTATCGCTTGTATGCCCCTATCATCAACATCGACTAAGTTGTCAAATACAAACATTAAATCTTGAATTTGTTGACTCATTTCTTCGTCACTTTCACGGATAGCATCCATCAGTATGCCTTCAACATTAGTGTCTAAGTAGTTCATTATGTCAGCTGCTGCTTTCAACCCCCCCATTTTCGCAGCTTGGGCACCTGCTTGTCCGGCAAACTGTTTCTCCATTATCTCATTTAATTCTTGTAATGCTGCAGGTTGCACTTCTTCTAAGTTAGCAATTCGCATCATTAAATCTAAACGAACTTTCTCAGAGAATTGTCCCATTATTTCAGCTGATTGCTCAGCATCTAAATATGACAATACAATGGTTTGGATTTGTGGATGTTCGTTACGAATGATATTTGCTACTTGCTTAGAGTCCATCCATTTCAATGAATCTAACCCTTTAGCGCCACCGCCCATCACAATTTGGTCTATCAAGTTGCCCGCTTTATCTTCACCTAAAGCCGCTGTTAAAGCTTTTCGTACAAACTCTTCACTCTGGAAACCAATCGTAGAGAAATTTTGAATTTCATGAATAAATTGCTTGTGCACAGCCGTAATTTTTTCCTGAGTAAAGTCTTCCATTGCAGCCATTACCATGCCGACTTGTTGTACTTGTTTTGGCTCAAGGTGTTTTAAAATTTGCGCTGCATCTTCTTCTGACAGGCTAAGTAATAAAATGGCCGCTTTCTCAGAGCCTTCTAATTTTTCGACATCAAAGCCTGATGGGGCTGCAGCTAATTCACCAACTTCTGTTTCATCACTCATCTTCGTTCAACCAACTTTTAACTACTTGCGACGATAATTCTGGTTCATTAGCCACAAGTGCTCGAACCGCTTTAAGTACATCTTCATCACGGTGAAGATCTGGTAATTGTAAACTGCCGTCTGGTGCAAAACCAACATTACCTGCATCAAATTCAGAAGTAAGCATGTCCATCGTTTCATCACCTAAGTCTATATGGCTATCAAGAGATTTATCTCCATAATCTTGTGGTGTTTGATCTGGGTAAATTAAACGTTTCAACATAGGGCGAACAACAGCAACAATCAAGACGATAATAACTAACGCGCCCATTACTAACTTAAGTATTTTAATAAACCAAGGTTGTTCCCATATTGGTACTTCTTTTACCGCACCAAAGTCTGAGCGAGTAAAAGGGATGGTCACAACTTCTAAAACATCGCCACGTTGTAGATCAAAGCCAATACTCCCTTGTAATAATCGTCGTATAGCAGCAATTTCAGCGACACTTCTTGGCTCTTTAGCAACAACAGTAGCGGCGCCTTCTTCAACTTCACCATCAGTAACAGGAGCTGGTGTAGGGCCATTTACATAATCAAGCGCGACTGAAACACTTACACGACGAACAACCGCGCCTTGCTGTTTCGTATGGCTAATTGCTTCATCAAGTTCATAGTTTTTAGTAGATTCGCTATGTTTTCTACTTGGCATAGACCGTTTTTTAGCCGCTGTCGCATCTTCAGGAATACTTGACTCTAACGGTGGTTGATTACTTAAAGCACCGGGAATACCGCCTAACATTCCACCAATAGTGTTGTCTTCAACTTTCATTTCACTACGCAGAGCGGGTAAATCTGAATTATAACGACGTGCGGTTTCTTCTGTATGAGTAAAATCCATTATGACATCAACTTGCGCCGTGTAATTACCTAAACCAACCACTGGAATAAGAATAGTATCGATTTTGTCCATATATTCTTGCTCACGTTTTTGCTCTAGATCGAATTCATTACGTGAACGTGACGAAATAGAGTTTTGACTGCCCGAGTTAAGTAGTCGACCATTTTGATCGGTTACAGTGACGCGGTTAGGGCTTAAACCTTGAACAGCTGAAGCGATAATATCAACCACTGCATCCACTTCTTCAGCAGATAGTAACCGACCCCGTTGCAATGTTAATACCACGGTAGCTGAAGGATTTTTTTCACGACGGGCAAAAATGTTTTCTTTAGGAATGGCAAGTAAAACCTTAGCACGAGCAATACTTTGTAATTGCTCTACCGTTTTGGCAAGTTGTAATTCTCGGCCATATTTAAGTCGTTCTCTTTCCATACGCTGACTGACACCAAAGCCCATGTCCTTCATCAGAATATCATTGCCTTGCGTTGGTTCGTTCGTTAAACCTTCACGGGCTAAAAGTAATTTTATGTTTTGATAATCACTTGTTGGAACGGAAATAGTATTATTTTCTTGACGATAGTCAACTTGATTAGCATCAAGAACATCCATCGTTTTAATTAACTGTTCAGTGGGTAACTTTGATAAAAAACGATAATCAGGTTCATTCGCGAGTATTATAACGAAAACAGCAATGGCTAAACAAATTGATAAAGCAACCACTAAGGTTATCTGGCGTAATATATCAACATTGCCTAACTTGGCTGAAAAACCTGACTTTTGCTCCTCAATAGGGTTATTGTCACCAGAATCACTGGCAATCATTTCACCGCTATCAGTTGCTACCATTGAATTTGTGTCAGCCACTTAAACTTCTCCGCTGTACTTTATTATTTATACTCACATTTAAGTGAGAGTATATCATCAAGAGCAAGGCGCTTGAATGAGTAATTGCTTGCCTATTGTGATTGAAAGCAACGCTGCTATTGGTTATTTAGTTTACCTAAATTAGACTGGCATGCTCATGATTTCTTTATAGGCTTCTACAAACTTATTACGCACCTGTATTGTGGCATCCAATGCGATGCCAGACTTGCTTGAGGCAACCATCACTTCCGCCAAGGTAACGTCACGATCACCCATTTCAAACGCCGTTTTTTTAGCGCCGCTATCTTGTGCTAATTCATTAACTGTTTTCAATGCATCCGTAAGTAAGTTACCAAAATCGTTACTTGAGTTATTAACTTTTCCTATGGGATTTGTGCCTGACATGCCAGGTATATCACCACCAACAGCTGGTAGTTTATTACCTGCAGCTTGAAGCGACATACTTTGCATTTGTGCAAATAAAGAATTAGTTTTGATATCCATGATGAGCTCACTTGTGTCAATTTTTTGCTACAAAAGCAATAATAACTATCTATTACAGTGATAATGCAAGCATGGTGCCAACACCAGAACAAGTGACGAGGAAGAAAAGTAGCGAGTAACGAAAAACCAAAAGCAGTTTCGAAGTAGGGATGTTTCAAGTGACAATAAAATAGAAAAGTGTCGAGTAGCGAAGTTCGCAACTCGACACTATTAACTAGTAATTTTGGTTTTTAAGCTGGTATTTGAATACCACAATCGCGCATTCTGGCTATTTTATATCGTAGCGTTCTAGGACTAATACCTAAGCGTTCAGCCACATCTTTTCTGCTGCCATGGCATGCTTGTAAGGTATCTAATATTATTTGATGCTCCTGTATTTTTAATTCACTACCTAACTTATCGTCTGTTACCACTGGTTGCTCGACCTCATTAACACTGGCCGTATCAAAGTTTTCAATCATCATGTCACTGGCATCAATAATTTGATTGCTATGTAAAATAAGGGCTCGTTGAATCACATTATCAAGTTCACGTACATTACCTGGCCAATGATAAGCATTTAACTTGCTACGCGCAGAAGGAGTAAACTCCGCTATTGGTTCGCCACTTTTTTGACAATAACAGGTAACTAAATGTTTCGCTAAAGGGAGTATATCATCAACTCTTTGTGCTAAAGGTAACCAAGTCAGTGGGAAAACATTTAAGCGATAATATAAATCTTCCCTAAAGTCGCCTTTGCTTACTGCTTCTTTAAGATTACGGTTACTCGTCGCAATAACACGCACATCGAGATGAATTGTTTTTCTGCCTCCTAACCGCTCGACTTCTCGTTCTTGTAGAACCCGCAAAATTTTAGCTTGTAGGCTTAAATCCATTTCGGTTATTTCATCAAGTAGTATTGTCCCACCTTGAGCTTGTTCAAATTTACCAGGACAAGCTTGGATTGCGCCAGTAAATGCACCTTTTTCATAACCAAACAAAGTTGCTTCTAACATATTCTCTGGAATTGCAGCACAGTTAATAGCAATGAAAGGTTGTTGAGCACGTGGAGAATTATTATGAACATATTGCGCTAATACCTCTTTACCTGATCCACTTGGTCCAAGCACCATCACTGACGCTTCTGTGGTAGCAACTTTACGTGCTAAATTAAGTAATTCAATGCTATGTTTATCAGCAACAATCGGCGTGTTTTTATTCACTTCTAATGGTGGTATATACTGACTAACCATGTTCAATAACACTTCAGGCGCAAATGGCTTAGCGATATAATTACAAGCTCCATCTTTCATCGCTTGAACAGCATCATCAATTGTTCCGTAAGCTGTCATTAATAAAACAGGTAAATTTGACTGTTGATTTTTAATGTTTTTTAACAAAGATAAGCCTGACATGCCACCCATTTGCACGTCACTAACAACTAAATCAACAGAGTGATCTTTCAATAATAATAATGCTGTCTCTGCAGAATCGGCTTCGATACATTGATAATTTGCTAACGTAAGAGTATCAATTAATGCTTCGCGCAAACCGGCATCGTCTTCAACTACGAGTATTTTATGAAGGTTCATTTTACTTCTCCTGAATGCTTGCTTTATTAATTGACGAGGCCTCTAATTGTCCTAATAAAGGTAACTTCATACAAAAATGCGCACCTTCGCCTTCTTGGCTTAAATAATTAACTTCGCCTTGATGCGCTTCAACAACTGATTTCACTACAGCCAGACCTAGCCCTGTACCTTTACTACTTGAGGTATAAAAAGGTTCGAATATTTTTGCAATATCAACACTATTAATACCTGGGCCATTATCTTTCACACTGATATATACTGAACTTTTATTGCTGTACACCTGAATATTGATGATTGATTGCTCAATATTTGTCGCTATTTTTGCTTGTAACGCATTGTGTACTAAATTTTGTATTGCCCCTGTTAGTGCATTTTTATTACCCAGAATATGATGCTCAACTGTAGTTAAATGTAAGTTGACTTGCGCATTGGCTTTAATTATTAACGCATCCATTGATTGAATAGCGTCAATAATTAATTCATTCACAGGCAATGATGCAACCACTTGTTCATTACCACTTTTAGAAAACAGCAGCATATCATTTACTTGTTGCTCTAAATCTCGTAATCGTGAACTCAGCTTTTCTTGGAATGAACCACGAGCAGTATCCGATAACTTGCGATTAGATAGGTTCGCGCTATACAGCATCGCGGCAGAAAGCGGTGTGCGAATTTGATGAGCTAACGTTGAAACCATACGGCCTAAAGATGAAAGTCGTTGCATTTGGCCGACTTTGTCTTGTAGCAATCGAGTTTCAGTTAAGTCAGTGATCATGATCAACTGGCCAGGTTGTTCGCCTAAACTGGCAATTT
>Ga0105358_10000994_pt1 | contig 14889 bp, 8 predicted proteins | sample GOMGulsemesocosm_5_FD_83509 | JGI IMG/M metagenome (GOLD analysis project Ga0105358, IMG submission 83509) | Methane-oxidizing microbial communities from mesocosms in the Gulf of Mexico - GOM15C Gulf of Mexico | ecosystem: Environmental > Aquatic > Marine > Cold seeps | place: Gulf of Mexico... | reverse complement strand
CATCAGGGACATTATGCCCTCCTTCACTAAGTCGCTGTGCAACACGCGCTTGATTTAGAGAAACTGTATCAAGATGAATAAACACTAATATAATTTCATAACCTAATGCTTTCGCCTGGGCAACAAAATCAATTTTTGATGGATGTGAGAAGACCGTTTCAAAACAGAAACTCCTCCCTTCATTTAGAAGTTTAAATCGTATTTCAGTTGCTAGTTTAGCAGCATCATAACTGTGCTCTTCAGGTGATTGAGGGTATACCTCTTTTGCCAGAATATCTGCATTTACAAAGGGTAATCCTAACGGAGCAAGTTGCGTCCGATAAAAAGTACTTTTTCCTGCTCCATTACCACCTGCCAGAATCCATAACTGCTTACGTTCACTCAAGAAGTAAGCTCATCAACAGTTACAAATTCACCATTTTTAAATTGACCTACAGAAACATTACCCTTCTGATCAATTCGTTCTAAATACCCTGGATGAACTAAAGAAGATTGATACTTAATGACACTAGATGTTACTGCTTGCGTTAATGTTCCCTGCTGCCGTTGGGCTTCTAGCAAATTAAAAACATCATCAGGGTTAATTGGAGTTCCATAAATGGGTTCCACTTTTACTTGAGTCAGCCCTGTTGAAATTGATATTAGCGTATCAGGGTCTAGCACTTTAGATACCTTTCTACCGATATCTGCCCAATATTCGATTTGTTCGGCTGTACTACGATGAAACCGATCTCCAGTCAGCTTTGCTGCTTGCATTAAATCTTCTTGCAAGCGAACGGGCGACAATGCTTTAGCCATAAATGTATCCTCTAAATCAAAACCAATACAACAATTGTAGCATAATGCTACGAATTTATTTTTATCATGAAATCACTACATGGTTACGCCGTTACTTTCTCAACTAATTTACATACTCCCAGAGAAACTAACGCTATAGCCCATAACCTTATAACCTTTTTCTCGCTTTAGATACATTCGTTGCAACATCGGCAGTGATGAATCTACGTAATCAAATATTGTCACTAACTCTTTACCTTCTGATTCACGATGTATTCTACCGGCATATTGCGCTAAGGTCCCTTTCCATGAAATAGGCATCGCCAGAAACAGTGTATCTAATCTAGGGAGGTCAAAACCCTCACCAATATATTTCCCAGTGGCCACTATGACTTCTGCGTGAGCCAATTGCTCATTTGCCTTTTTCCGTTCTTTTACTCGCATAGCACCTCTAAGAATAACTGTCTTGAAGCCTTTATTTATCAACAGTTGATTAAGCTGTTCGGCATGCTCACGTCTTTCAGAAAGTACCAAAGGATGCTTGCCATGTTTAAGACTTTCCGTTACATCGGCAATAATGCGAACATTGCGTTCTTGGTTCTCTGCAAGCCAAGCATAAACATCTGCAATATGAGGTCTATTTTCTGAGTGAATAAGGCTTGCAGGTGGTTGATACTCAAATTTCGACACAACTACACGTTGTTCAAATTTGGAGGCATGATCAATTTTAACTTTATGCCGAATAGGGCCTGCTAACATAAAGATAATCTTTTGGTGTCCATCTTGCCTATCAGGTGTTGCGGTCAATCCTAAGACATATTTGGCTCTCACTTCGTTGAGTACCATTTCAAAACGTGGCGCTGAAATATGATGGCATTCATCTATAATCACTTGCCCATACTCTTGAATGATTGGATTAACTGTATTATCTTTTTTATCAATCAAACTTTGATAGGTAGCGACATCAATGTACCTTGTAGGTTTTTTCTTACCACCACCGATAACGCCAATATCCGCCCCCTCTAAAAATGCCGTTAATCGCTGCTGCCACTGATCGAGAAGTTGTCGACTATGCGTCAAGATCAAGGTGCTCACCTTTCTTTTAGCAATAACCCCAATCGCAGTAACTGTTTTCCCAAAAGCGGTCGGTGCATGTAAAACTCCAGTATCATCCTTAGCAATAACTCTAACAGCCTTAGTCTGCTCCTTTCTTAAGGCACCATTAAATTTCAACGCCTTTAAAGCTTTCCCACCCTGCCGTTTATCATCAAACTCTATTTGAATTTCTTGCTGTTCAAATAAAGCAATAACGTCATCTAAACAGCCTCTGGGTAATGATAAGTAATCTTGCTCAATACGTGCGCAGCTTATATACCTCGGTATTCCATGCGTGGAAAAACGTAACGCTTGCGTTTTAAAAAAAACAGGATTAGAAAAGCTTGCTAAACGTTTTAGCCTTGCTATCAATATTGATGGTAGCTTATCCAACTTAATATACAGGTGATTGGCCAAAGTAATGGTAACTTGTGTCGGGCAGTTTTCAATAAGGGTTGGTTTTATTATGGCCCCCTGCTCCCATGGTTTTATATCACCAATAGAATTCATATGGCTAGGGTTAATACGCTCAAGAACTTTGTACAGCTCTTGCCCCGACATAGTCTTTAGCTGAAATAAGAATGCCCACTGATCTGAATAGGGTTTCAATTGATCATCAACAAAAAGGCTATTACCTGCTTGTCTGGCTTGGTATTGTAGTGGCAATGCAATTAGGTTTCCAAAACCACCTTCAGGCATTAAGTCTTGGTTAGGAAACAGCCGATCATAAGATTCAAATGAAATACTTGGATAAATTTCCATAGCCCTGTCAAGCAAGCCAAAACCGAGTGCTCGCGCATCTTTAGCCAGTACAGCTTCGGCAAAAAAGATCCACAAATGAGCTCCATTCCCCGAACGCGATATTTCCAATGCATAAGAAATATGATATTCATTACAAGCCTTTGCCATAGCCTGTACAGCTGCTTGCCAACCCGTTTTATCAAAATCTGCGGCCAACAAATAACAGGTGTTCCCTTCAAGTAAGGGATATAAACCCACCACTTTTTTACCTGAAAGATGATCATAAATAACTTGCTGATCGAGTGCTTTATAGTGCCTGTGATTACACTCACTACATTTTACTTTAGGCTTATTACATTTTCCTGACTGCCATTCATTATGACAAGCAACTGAATAACCACTTCTTCCTTGTTTATTTTGCCAGCGGTTTGCAAAAATATCGGTTCGCCCTTTAAATAGGGATTGAAATAATAGTACTTTTTGATCTGTATGGAGCTGATTAACTATTGGTGTGGTTTGCGTTCTATGGTCGTTAAGTATTTTTTGTCTTTGCAATAATTGCTGTTTCTCTTTCTCAAGCTCTCCTAAACGAGTCTCAATATCTCTGAGCTCCAGGTTTGGATTATTGTAGTCTGAGTATAATGGCTTGAGATTGTTCATTTACGCCTAAATTAATTTAATAAAAGTTTTATTCATCTCTTAAAAACTCACGCCCAGCCGACTCTTTTCGTATTTCATATACGTTTATTATTGCTTGAACCAGCTTCAGACTCCTCAACTAATTGAGACCTCCAATTCAATATTGCTAAATTGATATCTGCTGTGTCAGTTAGTTACTTTCTTATCAATCCATGCTTAAGTAGCCTGGAACTAATTGCTCCTTCTGTTCTATCATGCACTTTAGATAATTCCTTTATAGAATCACCATCATTATATGCATCAATAAGCCTATTATCCTCTTCTTCATTCCAAGGTCTTCCTGCACCACTTGGTAAGCTTTTCTGACGAGCAACTGATTTTTGTTGTTTTTCTAATGCTTTTATTGCTACACCCAGCGCTCTTACAGTATCAGCTATTTGATACGGGCTATCTGATGGATATTGTTCCCCTGTAAACGGGTCAATTCCTTCAGCTAACGCTTTTATGATAGAGATTGTTTTTTCTAATTCCATTCGGCATTTATTCCTATCTGAGTATAATATTTTCTATATCTGCAATGCAGACTATTATTGATACGTTAAACCATTATGCTTAAGCCATCCGTTCTTATGGTTTCCTCTTGGGTCATTATGTGTCCAATGCAATACACCACCTTTTGAGTTCCATTCATATTCACCATAAAAACCAACCCTATCACCTTTACGTAGTGAGTTGATTCGAGGTGCAAGGTCAATATTGTGAGCAATCAATAAAGTTTGTCCAGATACCAGTCTTAAAATAAACCGTTGGTGCTGACTTCCTTTTGTATCATCAGAAAGTGTTCGAATAACAATACCAGAGCCAGCAACCTGTACATCACTTTGACGATTTGCATAGGCACGATTAAGGCCTTGATTACCACCATTCTCAGAAAAAAGCTCTGGTGCTTCAATAGAGGGTATAAAATCAACATTTCTGTTCTGAAATGAATTTAGTGCAACCCCAAGAATAATAACAATGAGAATTAGAATTGACTTAAAACTTTTTGATGAATTTTTTGCTTGAGTTGGTTTTCTATAAGCCCTTTTATTAACAGTGGCAGAACGAGTGGTTTTTCGTTTCTTCCTTATGGGTTCCAGAGTCAACACCCGCTCTACATCTTCAATTTTGACGTTAACAGCACGAGCCTTGCCATTATCATCTGTACTTATTTCATAGTGAATAATATCGCCAACAATGGGTTTACAACTCATGCCTTTTAATGCCGAGATATGAATAAAGACATCACCACGTCCCTGTTCCGGTTTTATAAATCCAAAACCTTTGTTATCAAACCAGCGTACTAATGTTCCTTTTGTATGTTCCATTATTTAATTTAGCCTTATTAAAAATAAACACCTCAAAAACTCTAAATTCTGGCACTTTCAGAATACACTAAGCCTTCATCAAATAGTAGCAATTATTTGTTTAACGACTGTTCCACCATGTGATGCAAGAAAGCTAATTTTCATATTTTCGTTATTGAAAGGATCTGACCATAGAAAACTGTTAATTTACATTAATCTAGATTAATGCAAGACATTCTTCGCTACCACTTCTATTCAACGCCTAAAGTTTCAACGGACTGCATACTAAGCAAATGATACAGGATAGCAATTACACAATACGATTTGGCGAATGAACCAACTCAGGCTCCTCTACATCAAGACCAACTTTAGGATTACCACTCATTTTATATATTCTTAAAGCAGGTTGACCATTTTCATCTTCAACAAGGCTAAATTTTTCTCTTAAATGCCTTAGCAGGTTGTTGCTTGCAGTTGTTAAAACAAGTCTCAGAGGGTTAGAGTTTCTTTTCTCTGAAACAATTAATCGCAACGTGTCAATCAATGCAACACGATTCAAGTCATCTAGATGAGCTAGCGGCTCATCCATAAAAAAAGTTCCTCCCAGACTTCTCGCTCTTGCCAAAAATATAGCCAATGCTAAATCCTGCCTCTGCCCTTGGCTAAGAGAGAGCATTTTATCGAATGACTCACCTTCATCATTTAACTCAGCGATCCATTCTAAGAACCCTTCTTTACTAGGACGTGCTTCTATAGAATTGATAAATCTATTCCCTTGTGCTCGCAGATATAGTGTGTTGATAATATTTGAAAGAGGCTGAATTTCCTGAGAGATAAACCGCCTTATCTCTTCTTGAAGAGAACTAATTTCCTTCTCAATAACAGAGCGAGCCTTCTCTTGATGATCCCAACCCTGAAGAAGTTCTTGTGCTTCTTTAAGCTCCTTCTTATACAGATCAGACTCGTTTTCTTTTTTCTCAGATTCACGTATTTTATGAAAATAATCTTCTACCTTTTCAAATAAGCTGTTTACTTTTTTGAGGGTGCGTTCATTGTTAGCAATGCTTATAGTGACTTCCTTAATTTCAGAGGCACTTATATCCTGAACACTAGAAATGACCGACCATTTACTTTTGAAATCTTGAAGAAAAGTCCTTATTGGGATAAGCTTTTCTTTAGAGACAGAAATATCAGCTGATTTTTTATCTTTCTCTTCTTCTAATTTAGTTAATTCACCAGAAAGTTTTAAAATTTCTTGCTTTTCATCTTCATAGAGCTGCGTCAACAAGGTACTTTGTTTATCTAACAATGATGCAAGAGTGTTTAAGCGTTTTTCCAAGCTATCAATGGTAAATAACCCTTCTTCATGCAGCCCTAATTTTTGATGCCATAAAGATGATAAAGACTTAACCCTAATAAACATTTCTTCCAATTTTTTTGCGGCATCATATGCGCTTTTATATGGCGCTATATCTTGAGCTATTTCCTTAATAGAAACAAAGTATTGCTCCCGAATATTCTCAAGCCTATTGGAGATAGATGTTACCTGAAACATATCAGGTTTAGTTATACCAGCAGCAACCAAACCATCTTCCATTTCCTGAATCTCTTTGACTAAAAGACCTTTCAGACCAGCAAGTTCTTTAAATTGCTTTAAAAGAGTGTTCTCCTGTATTAAATTATGTGTAAGCTGCTCATGTTTGGTAACAAGTATTGCTTCTTCTTTTGATTTGTTTGATAACCTAGAAAAACGGGAATTTATTTTCTTCTGAAGAAGCTGATTGCTCTCATATTTATGCTCACATAATGGGCACTCAGGATCGTAAGTATGCGTTTCTACATACCTCTTTCCAGATGATAGAAGCAGTTCTAGTTCCCCCAATATATTCTCACGAGAAGATTGCAAAGTGTTCAACTCAGCTTTTATTTTTGAAACTTGTTCTACAAGTGGTTCTTGGTTATTACCCTTCGGTTGCCTAGCTTGCAATACTTCTAACTCAATATTGATACCACTAAGTTTTTCACTTTTTTTAAGCCATGCAGGGATTAACTTGATCTGCTTCTCAACTGAGAATACCTTCTCTTTAAAGAATGCAATTTTTTGCTCTTTTAATGAAACGTATTCCGATATTTTGTCTGCTCTAGTTTGATGATCATCAACTTCAAGAGAAGGAAATTTATATAATTCGTATAATTGATTCCATGTTGATTTTTCTACCCTAAGCCTATTCATTACTTCTGGGATTTCGTGTATTAGTTCTTCTCTTTGATTGGAAATGACTTGCTTGTCTTTAAAAACTTGTACCATCTTTTCAAGATTACCATTCAATATTGCTAGTGCAGCATTATCAGCTTCAATACTTTTATCAAATATGCCTGACTTAGAAAAATCATCTTGAAATGAATCAAAGTTCGTTCGGATAAAAAGTAGTGAAGATTTTTGTTCGTCCAGGGACTCATTGCTTTGGATGTGTTTAACTTCTAGCATCTTATAATATTCTTGAATATCAACACCTTTTTCAGTCTTTTTTACCTGACCTAAGTTCTCTGCAATTGTATTCAATAAATTAGTAGCGTGATCTCGATAAAGAGCACCTTGCTCGCCTATATCCTTTTCTATAGATACTTCATATTCAAAAATCTTTACACTGACCTTGTTTTTCTCTCTAGTAATAGTGCTTGCAGCTGGTAATTTGTTAAGAATCCTATTCAAATCATTTTCCGCCTTCTGATATTCAGAAACACCAAATAGATTGGAAAATATTAGCTTTCTAGTGTCATTGGATTCCTTATCGCTATCAAGGAGCAAACTTAAAGAATCATTTTCAAGAAACCTTGTAGACCGAACCCACGCAAGTTTTCCTTTAGCAGAGTTTCCTTTCGAAGGTATCGCACTTACAATCAGTCTAAGTAATTCCTGGTCGGCTACTTGTTTATAATCACCCGAACCAACCTTACGCTGTAGACTGGAGCCAGAGTGAGTTAAGACCCGTTTAAGAGAAGAGGGCTCATTAGAATAATGGATATTAGCTTCAACGAAAGTTTCTAAATGACCTTCTCCAAATCGGCATTTCACATCCCCTTTATTCAAAGATGATAGTCTCCCAACACTCCCGCAAAGAACCCACTCCACAGCATCGCAAATACTAGTTTTACCCGTTCCATTCGGAGCGTATATCACTGTCAGAGGAGCGGATAAATTCATCTTTAGTGACTCGGGAACCCCCCTGAAATGTTGTATTTTAAGTTGATCAATTAACATCGCCAAGCTCCCCGAGCTTAATTGCACTCATTAGAAGATCAAGGTTTCCAAGCTTCTTATATTCAGAAAGCAGTGAACTTGCTTCGGTAGATAATTCAAAATCAGTAGTATTTTCAGACTTACTTTCAAGTGGCTCAGGCAAAGAAAGTATGCTCACAAATTGCAACCTGTCCAAGCCAATCCCGTCTTCTAGAGGCCATACAATATATTTTCTACAAACCTTTGTATCTAGCTCGACTTCTCGCACCACTTCTTTATATTCTGCTCCTGGCTCTTGGTTTAATATGATAAACAGGTATCCATCTACAATAAGTCCTTTTTTATTTTCTAAAGCCAACAGTATTTTACGAATAAAACTATGCATTTCATCTTTAGCCTGTATTAAAAGCAAGCCAGTATCACCTTCTTCATACCTGACCTCGCACCCAACCATTAGAGCATAACTATTATGCATTACGAGTATACCTTCAGGGATAGGACAAATCTCTGTCATCATCTCAATTGAATCGGTAAACCCCGCTTTTATGAAATGTTCTTTAAGCTCAGAAATCAAATTTTTCTCCCTCATAAGTCCTCATTTATCGTTATTTCTCTTTGAAGGTTTTCTATTAAATCTTGACTGATATCTGTTGAAGATAATATCTCGTCAATGTGTCCTTGATTTTTCCAAAAAACCACACGATCTCTAGCTTCACATATATCTTGATCAACTAAAATATCTTCACCAGAATTCAGAGGTGGAGAATTAGCAATATCTGCCAATCTTCCACTTTTAATTCTGCCATCTTTTGGCAGCATTCCTCCTCCATTCCCTCGAACTATAATCGTTAGAACTCGGGCACTTCCACCATCTATGACAATGCCTTCCTCTACTTTACTGTATAAATCACTTGCTTTGTATTCGCTAGAACCCCAGATTAAAATTTCGTGATTGCTATCAGAGGATAATAGTTGGCCAAAATCTAACTCTTCTCCTTTAGGCATCAGTTTTGCTTCAATAGCTCCCTGTACAAGCTTCAAAGTCGTTATTGTGCAATCCAAACTATCTGCTTGGCTATGCAGTTGATCTGGACAAAATGAAATATCTTTATCAATGCCTTTCAAGCATTTCTGAAAAAGTTCACCTGCTGCAGCCCGAAGAGGCGAACCGGGTACAGGAGATAACTCAGTCAATAGTTTATTCAGTTCAGTATTAGCAAGTGTTTTTGTAGCGTCATTAGAGGTGATTTTATTATGAAGAATTCCCCCCATATTCCTCACTATAAAACGATAGAGTTCATCAGCGGCACAAAGCCCATCACGCAGATAAAACTCGCTACTATCCCAACCATATTGAGAGCATTCTGAAAAAGCATGTAACCCTTCAGAAGAACTATTAGTCCATTTCAATTTTCCGAAAGTTGCCCCTATTTCAGGATTACGCAACACAATTCCTGAAAATTTTGTGTCATCAACATATCGCAAATTAGGCAAAGGATTCTTGGGGGGCTTGCACCCTTGCCTATGCTGATAAGCACCTGACAGGCATCTCCACTTATCCTGATCCTCATTCTGCAAAGGTGTAGGGTTTTTACAATTGCTCAATAATAGTCGTACATTTGAAGTTTTACTATCTTCCAGCAAGTCACCTATGGCAGCTTTCCAATGTCCACTTGCTGACTTATCATTCAATAATGACCCAGTAACGAGTACCTGTTTATTTGAAGAACTGCTTGTATTCAATGACTCTATAATTCTTTTACAGGGACTTTTATCTTCTTTTGAGATTAAGTCTGCACATATCATTGGAAAAATAACCAAATCATTACCCTCAAGACGCAGTATGCAATCCCCTTCTACTAAATTGGGGAAAGCAATTTCATATTGTTGCTCAAAAAAATTCTTAAGAAAGATATAGCAATGTGTTGTATTTCCATTTTTCACCCAAACCCAGCCCCCATTATATTTTTTATTACTATTTGGTGGGGTATGCCAAATGCCTTCAACATCGGCATTTTCAGCTAAACTGGTTAATTTATCTCCTTGGGTGAATCCAAAACCACAAATTAAAATCAGATTTTTATTATATTGCTTTACAAGAGCATCTAATGATTCAAAATCAGGTGAACCAAAAGCTAGTTCAGGAGCCAGTACAAGTGAAGGCTTATCTGAAAATTCTTGTGCAAGCAAACCTTGGTGCGACGCCCCTGAACTCTGAAGTAGTTTTGTAATAATAGAAAGATTACTAACTCGACTTCTATCATTCTGCCATTCACTTTCTGTTGGACTATCAAGCTTAAGCAAGCATACTGAAAGATGACTATTTGTTAACCAGTTGCCATCAATCGATTTTGTTATACATCCAGAATTCATATGGGCATCAGATACCAAAACTTGTCTTCCTTAATATATTTATTTCTAACAATACCATGTTATTTATATTCCCTAAATAACCCCAAAAACTCAGACCTAACATGATCATTATAATAGCTTTTATCCATCAATCCCTTATCAAAATAATACAATCACCATTCAAGAGCACTGACTTTACCAAAATCACCTTCATCAACTCCATCTAAAAAAGCTAGTTTCGCTTAAAAACATAGGGTAATGATACTGAGAAAACCATCTCAAATATCACGTTCTACTGTAAAACCAATACAAAAAACCTCACATTAAAGAATTTACAAACTCTTCAAATAAGTCACTTCAAAAGCCTTACAGGCTCTATATTTCTGCAGGCGATTAGAGAAACTAAAAGCTTCATTCATTTCATAGTTCTGAAAGATATCTAAACCCCTGTCTAACAAGATTTTCCAACCCTGATCGGTAATAATATGTCTAGCATGTATTGTCCCACTGCTATCAAATTCCCAGGTTAAATTAACCCCTATTGCCAAACAAGACTCTTTCATTTTTTCTAAATACTCTTGTTGCTGCTCACTTTTAAAATCATCTTCTGTCGTGATCAAATGAACAGCCACTTCATCTTCTTCAGCTTTATACTTAACCACTGTCTCAAGAAATTCCATGAAGTTTCTTAACTGATAAAATAGACGAATATAAGGGTCTGTTACAGTAATCTTTGTTACATCGGTTAAATAAGCACCAAACAAGCTGTCATACGAAACGCCGCGCTGGTTTTCCTGGTAAGTTAAATGCTGCTCTTTTAAATCGGCTGTTTTAATAACAACTGGCTCTGAGGTCTCTTTTGCTTCATCAACGTCTTCTTCATCATCATCACCCGTTGCAACTACTTTATGATAATAATGAGGGTATTCCTGTTCTTCTAGAGTAGTGACTTGGGTGGTGTTATTTTCAGAATCAACATAACTAAATTGAACCTCTGAATAGGTTGAATCTATTCGCATCAATTGATCTTTAACACGCTTCCTACCTTCAATGGCTAATTTCAATAGTTCTTCAACTTCGTCCTTAGAAGCCCCATCCTGCGGAAACAAAATTTTCATTAAACCAGAAAAAGTTTTATTAATGCCATCCCTATCACGCGTAGAAATTTCACTCGATAAAGAAAAGTACTCTTGGTAACGGTCAGAGTAATCATGGTTCCGTAATGAGCGAAGAATTTCAGCTAAATAATCAACAACAAAACCATAGCCGTCAGAAAACATTTCACCACGGATAATATCCACTTCCCAGCCTGGAATGTAAAAATGAATCCTATCTAAAAATGCAGAATCGTAAAACTTCTCTGGTAGCTCATCAAATAAATCAGAATGCTTCAGCATATATGGAACGGTATGCTGAGTATTACCGACAAATGCAATAGATGCTTCAGCCCCTAACATTTCAATGCCTCGTGAAAATGTTTTGTTAGCCATATAGTTCTTCATAATATCGACTAAAGCCTTATCAACGCGCTTTTTCTTCCCTGCAAACTCATCAAAAGCCACAACATCCCAGTAGCCAACTAAGCCAATATTGCCTGTTGAATTATTAACAAATAATTTAGGGACAGTCACTTCACCACCAGAAATCAAAATCCCATGAGGTGAAAATTCAGAATAAATATGAGACTTCCCCGTTCCTTTAGGTCCAAGTTCAATTAGATTGTAGTTACGTTCACAAAAAGGAATTAGGCGAATTAACTGGGTGATTTTACTTCGTCGACTAAACGTCTCAGGGTTAAAGCCTATGCTCTGTATCAGTAAATCAATCCACTCATCTAAGCTAAAGCACTTTCTTGATTCAAGGTACTGTTCAAAATCAAATTGTGATAATTGGATGGGTTTGAGTGTCGCTAGTATCCAAGGGCAAGCGCCTTTATCCTCAGAAAACTCATATTCAATATCAGCAATACACCAGACTCCACCGACTAATAATTTAGGGTGCGTTTTAACCGTACCCGAATCCACCAATACTTTTTTTATGCCCAAATTGGAAAATTCAGCTTCATAGATTCCTTCCTTATCATTCAAAGCAACACTAATCTTATCAATAACCTTATAGCGCCCTTTTTCTTTAATATTGGAACGGATCAACCCAGCTTCATTACGGTGCACATAATGCTTACGCAGAATATCTTTCACCGTTTCAATTCCACTTTGGATGCTCGTTTCATCATTAGTGGCACAATATTGGCCTAATAAATATTCCAATACATACGAAGGCACAATAGCATTGCCTTTAACCGCTTTGACCAAGTCTTTTCTTACAACAAGGCCAGCAAAATGTTCGTTAATTTTTTGGTCTAAATCGCTCATTTCAACACTACCGCCTTAAAAATCAAAGTCACTGGTAAAAGAGCGCCGCATCATATAACGCAAAGATTTATATTCTTTATAATGAGTGGTACCCGCTAATTTTTCATCCAAGCGTAAAATAACTTCCTGCTGGTTCACATCATCAGCATTTCGAGCTAATACAAATCGAACCTGTAACTCTCGTTCCCTGGTATTCTCAGAAATAAAATCAAAATTTAATTCGTGACAATCTGAAATTAGATCACCGCTTTCTGTGTAAATACCTGCACGTAACACCCTTGCTTGAAGTTTTTCAGTAACAGCTTGATCTTGATAAAATCTTACGGCTAATTGGCCTGATGTAATAACAGAACTTGAGCCTCGTAAAATTTCAACCTCAACCTGAGACAAATCACTTTGACGTTTTTTATTAATGCGTACAACAGGAACAACCACTTCCTGCAATGCAGCCCCACCATGCACAAAACGGCTCCCAGACCCTCTTAACCGTAATCGATTAATAGATTTAGGAATCGCTACTTCCATATCACCTAACAGCCCAAGCTCTTTAGACTGAAAAAGTTTAACGCTATTATTAGGTGACAATCCTTTCCCCAAAACAAAACGTCGATCACGATACAGAACTTGTTCGCCAGTGACCTCTTGTCCTGCAAAATCACTCTCATCAATCTCTTTATGCTGATAAATAAACCCATGATCAGCAGTTAAAAGAATGTTACTTGCATTGGCTGCTGTTAACCTTTTTACCAAGCGCATCAAATCATCTAAGGTTCTTTCAGCCGCATCAAACGCCTCACCTTCAGATTGAATTTTATCCCCGGTATGATCTATCCGATTATGATACAAATAAATAACATCATTCGCTTTAAGCAATTCACGGCTTTCATCACGATGCATCTCCATAAAAGCATTCGCTTTAATGGCTACCGCTTTATCATTTAAAGCAGCACGTAATATTTTTGTTCTATTCTGGGTTCCTTGCGAAGATTGTCCATCCACCAAAACAGTACCACTGTCATTGTCAGCAATAGCCAACGAAGTATTAGGCAGTAATGCAGCCATACCTAATTGGGTATAACTGGGTAACATAGACAAGTTAGCTTCTAGTTTTGCCTCATAACGATCTTCTTTACGTATTAGACTTAAAAACTCTTCACCTACCTCATAGCGTAAGGCATCAGAAATAATCACATAAACCTTTTTATCTTTTCTTAAAAAGGGTCTAACGTAGCGTTCAAAAAAGTTCTTTTGTAAGGGAATAGGCGATGCATTCCACATCTCGGTAGAATCAACAAATGATTGCCAGCGATCATTTAGCGCTAATAAATAATTATTACAATATAAATTTTCTATTGTTTCGGCTAGCTCCCCCATTAATGAAACCTGATTTGAACAACTAACATGATATATAAACTTACGATAGTGCTGGTCAAGATGAAACCATGACTGACAATATCGTTCGACCCCATCACTCAAAGACTCCATCGTGAGTGATATTTCGCCCATTAACTGTATAAACTGCGCTGCATAATCAATCGCTTCATACAGATGTTTAAATTCACTGTACCAATGACTCAATCGCCTTTGTCTAACCCACAATGCTACATCACCACTCGTCACCGTTCTTGCTACGACAGCATGGACTAAGTCAGTAATAATACGCTGGTCAATGATTCGAAAATAATCCAGCTCTATAACCGTTCTAAAATCACGCTGAGACAAATCTTGTTCGATACTTAAATCATCAGCAGCTTGAGTTGACAACTGTTCAAAAGCCGTTTCAAATTGACGGCTATCTTTCCAGCGTTTAAGAAAAACCAATGCATCATTACTTAATTTAACATCGCCTTCCAATCCCATTGCATAACAAGATTTAAACAGCTCAAGGGTAAAGTCTTTAAGGCTAGGGTTATCGCAATAATAACCATAATAACGACCGAGTTGCTCCCATAAAAAACCATCCAATTGACAGCGAGTAAGTAACTTTAACTTATCATCTTTACCTTCAGCCAGGTCAGCTAAAAGATTTTCCAGAATACAATCTACCCGAGCCTCTGCTGAGGTACAGACTGCAAGCATTTTTAACCGAATCAATCCCGCAGTATCATTCGTATTAAGTAAAGTCTTAAGTTTTTGTTTACGTTTAACAGCCTGAAAAAAATCTGCATGAGCCTGCACCAATTCAGAAAACTCTATGCCTAGCTCTAAATCAGCTAACCATATAGCCACTTGATCCGTACGAAATTCTGAATGTGCCAACTGTACATCCAGCAACCAGTTATCTAGGTCATTAGGTTGCACACCCTCACGATAGAGTAAGAACTTT
>Ga0105358_10000991_pt1 | contig 14906 bp, 13 predicted proteins | sample GOMGulsemesocosm_5_FD_83509 | JGI IMG/M metagenome (GOLD analysis project Ga0105358, IMG submission 83509) | Methane-oxidizing microbial communities from mesocosms in the Gulf of Mexico - GOM15C Gulf of Mexico | ecosystem: Environmental > Aquatic > Marine > Cold seeps | place: Gulf of Mexico... | reverse complement strand
CGAAATGCCATTTCACTTGCCAAACGTACAAACCGTCCAGGGGCGCTTTTTTACTTTGATCTTGATGGTTTTAAAGCGGTCAATGATAGTCATGGTCATAATTTTGGTGATTGGGTTCTTGATCAGGTCGCAACACGACTGGGCAAAGTATTGCGCGATAGTGATGTTGCGGCACGTTTGGGTGGCGATGAATTTGCGGTTATTGGGCATAGTGTGGATGATATCCGCTCAATCGAGTCGGTTGTGGATAAAATGCAAGAAGCCATTTCCAAGCCTTATGTGAAAGAGGGTAAAGAATCGGTCATTGGATTGAGTATTGGTGTGGTGCGTTTCTATGGTCATGAAACCAATATTCAGGAAATTGTGACCTTGGCTGATGGGGCGATGTATGCAGCCAAGCAATCGGGCAAGGGGACTTATCGCCTGATCAATACATCTGCAAATGAAAATAAGCTGTTAATTTCTAAGAAATGACCTTTCTTCACAATTTTTTACGTCTTTAATCTTGACCATTGGCTAAAGTCTTGGGACATTCTTTATTCTTACGTATTTGGTATGTAAAAGGGATGCTTAAAGCAAATGGTTACCCTCAATAAAATTTATACACGCGGCGGTGATAAGGGCGAAACCTCGTTAGGGGATGGTTCAAGAATTGCCAAAAATGATTTACGCGTTGATGCTTATGGCTGTGTTGATGAAACCAACGCAACAATCGGTTTGGCCCGCTTGCATGTTGAAGGTGATGGTGACCTTATGCTCATGCGCATTCAAAATGACCTTTTTGATTTAGGCGCAGACCTTTGTACACCAGAAGATGGACGAAAAGCCGAAGGTGCTTTGCGTATTGTCCAAGAACAAATAGATCGTTTGGAAGCTGAGATCGATGTGATGAATGATCAATTGGATCCTTTGACATCTTTTGTTTTACCAGGCGGGAGTGCCGCATCCAGCTATATGCACTTGGTGCGTACGGTGTCTCGTCGTGCAGAAAGAATTTGTGTTCAGTTGGCTGCGCGCGATGAAGTTAACCCTTTATGTGTTCAATATCTTAATCGCTTATCAGATCATGCGTTCGTTATGGCACGTTTTTACAATAATAAGGGTAAGGCCGATGTCTTGTGGAAACCGGGTGCACACCGTTAAAAAATAAGAATTAATTCAACTTGAGGCACCTTTGCATTGCGATTTGAGCATGATTGACAAGGCTCATTTCAGCGCTTATTGTGCAATGCGAAAAAAAGAATGATAATTGGATGTGAACCCAAGCAGGCGTTCACTCTATGAAATCAAAACAAACAAGCCTCAGGCGTTATCGAAACGACCTCTGAGAAAGGAATTCCATGAAGGTTCTTGTCGCAGTAAAGCGCGTAATTGATTACAACGTGAAAGTTCGTGTTAAATCGGACAACACGGGAGTTGAAACCGCCAACGTCAAAATGTCGATGAATCCATTTGACGAAATCGCAGTTGAAGAAGCCATCCGTCTTAAAGAAGCCGGAAGCGCATCTGAAGTTGTTGTTGTCTCAATGGGTGTTAAGCAGTGTCAGGAAACGATCCGCACCGCTTTGGCAATGGGATGTGATCGCGGTATCTTAGTTGAAACAGATGAAGATTTGCAGCCTCTCGCGATTGCAAAAATTCTCAAAGGCATTGTTGAAAAAGAAAGCCCCGATATGGTGATCTTGGGTAAACAAGCCATTGATGATGACAACGGCCAGACAGGCCAAATGTTGGCTGCATTGCTCGGCTGGGGCCAAGGAACATTCGCATCGAAAGTTGTGGTTTCTGAAGGCTCGGTTGATGTAACGCGTGAAGTTGATGGCGGTCTTCAAACGCTCAAAATCGCATTGCCTGCGATTGTGACGTCAGATTTACGTCTGAACGAGCCACGTTATGCCTCTTTGCCAAACATCATGAAGGCGAAAAAGAAACCGATCGATGTGGTCTCGCCGGCTGATTTTGGTGTTGATGCAACCCCGCGCCTTAAAACGCTGAAGGTTGTTGAACCTGCAAAACGCGAAGCTGGCGTTAAGGTTGAAACCGTGGCTGAGCTTGTGGATAAATTAAAAAATGAAGCGAAGGTGATATAAGATGAGTATTCTTGTTATTGCTGAACATGACAATGCCTCCATCAAGGATGCAACGTTAAATGCGGTTACGGCTGCGGCACAATTGGGCGAGATTACTGTCCTTGTTGCCGGTGTGGCTTGTACAGGTGCTGCGGATGCGGCAGCAAAAATCCAAGGTGTGACAAAGGTCTTGGTTGCAGATGATGCGATTTATGACCATGAATTGGCCGAGAACATGGGTGACTTAATTGTCTCTCTTGCCGGCGATTACAGCCATATTTTAGCTGCGGCGACTACCAATGGCAAAAACTTCATGCCCCGTGTGGCAGCTCTTTTGGATGTGGCACAAATTTCTGACATTATTAAAATTGAAAGCGCTGATACATTTGTGCGCCCAATTTATGCAGGAAATGCACTTGCAACAGTTCAAAGCTCGGATGAGAAAAAAATCATCACGGTACGTGGAACGGCGTTTGATGCAGCATCGTCTGAAGGCGGATCTGGTGTTGTTGAAAATGTTGCAAGCTTGGCCGATAGTGCAAAATCCAGCTTTGTTGGACAAGAATTATCAGTCTCTGAGCGTCCCGAATTAACCTCAGCTAAAATCATTATTTCTGGTGGTCGTGGTTTGGGCAGCGGTGAAAATTTTGAATTGCTTGAAAGAGTGGCAGATAAATTAGGTGCTGCCATTGGCGCATCACGCGCGGCTGTTGATGCCGGGTTCGTTCCCAATGATATGCAAGTCGGTCAAACGGGTAAAATCGTGGCACCCGACTTATATATCGCGGTTGGTATTTCAGGTGCGATCCAGCATTTGGCAGGGATGAAAGATTCAAAAGTCATCGTTGCAATCAACAAAGATGAAGAAGCGCCAATCTTCCAAGTGGCCGATTATGGTCTGGTGGCAGATTTGTTCACGGCTGTGCCGGAATTGGAAAAAGAACTGGGTTAATTCCTGGTTTAGTGACCAATTTCATTTGAAATTTAATGGACGGAAGAAAAAGTGACCATGTCAGTAGAAATCAAAACAATCGGCGTGATCGGTGCCGGTCAAATGGGGAACGGCATTGCACATGTTGCGGCAATGGCAGGCTATGATGTGAAACTCATTGATGTAAGTGCTGAAGCACTTGAAAAGGGTATTGCAGTTATTACCAAGAATTTGGATCGCCAAATCAGTAAAGAGAAAATCTCTGTGGCTGATCGTGATGCAGGTTTGGCCCGTATTGAAACCAGCACTGAAATGTCTGTTTTGGCAAATGTTGAACTGGTCATTGAGGCGGCAACAGAAAACGAAGACACGAAAAAAGCAATCTTTAAACAAGTTTGTGAAGTTGTAAGTAGTGAAACTCTCCTTGCTTCTAATACGTCTTCGATTTCGATTACACGTCTTGCTGCTTCGACGGATCGTCCAGAACGTTTCATTGGTATGCACTTTATGAACCCTGTGCCTGTCATGAAACTGGTCGAATTGATCCGCGGTATTGCAACAGATGAAAGCACATACCTTGTTATCAAGAAAATGTGTGAACGCTTTAATAAAACATCTGTTTCTGCAGAAGATTTCCCGGCCTTTATTGTGAACCGGATTTTGTTGCCAATGATCAATGAAGCTGTGTACACTTTATATGAAGGTGTTGGAAACGTACAAAGCATTGATGATGCCATGCGATTAGGTGCAAATCATCCAATGGGGCCCTTACAATTGGCCGATTTCATTGGTTTGGATACATGTCTTGCCATTATGAATGTCCTTCATGATGGCTTGGCTGATACCAAGTATCGTCCTTGCCCTCTTCTTGTGAAATATGTTGAAGCAGGCTGGTTGGGTCGCAAAACAGGTCGTGGATTCTACGACTATTCAGGTGATGAACCCGTTCCAACACGCTAGTTTGGATTGATGCTAATAAAAACAGCCCTTGTACCATTATGTGCAGGGGCTGTTTTGCATGCTGAAAGGCCTTGACCACAGGGATTGTTCTGTTACAAGTTTGCACTGATTTTCTTAAATAAAACCTTAAGAAACGTGGGGGGATTTGGATCGCTTGCGCACCTACGTAAAACAAATGTCGCTAAGTGGGGCTGATACTTTTAGTACCCTTGATCCATTGGTTTAACTCTTTGATCGAAAGGTGCTTATAAAATGGCTCTCGACAAATATTTATTTACATCTGAATCTGTTTCAGAAGGTCACCCTGATAAAGTTGCTGACCGCATTTCCGACTCCATCATCGATGCATTTTTGGAACGCGACCCCTTTGCACGTGTGGCCGTGGAAACAATGGTAACAACAAATTTTGTTGCCTTGGCTGGCGAAGTCCGTGGGCCAGAAGATTTGGATCACGAAAAATTTAAAGAAATCACACGCCAAGCCATTAAAGAGATCGGTTACGAACAACGCGGTTTCCATTGGCGTGATTGTGAGATTACATCACAAATTCACTCGCAATCTGAAGATATTGCCCAAGGCGTGGATTCTGCTGAAGATAAAGAAGAAGGTGCTGGCGATCAGGGTATCATGTTTGGTTATGCGACCAATGAAACGCCTGAACTTATGCCTGCGCCGATTATGTATGCGCATACGGTTTTGCGCCGCATGGCTGAAGACCGTCATTCTGGAAAAGTTAAAGGTTTCGGACCTGATTCTAAATCGCAAATTACATTGGCCTATGAAAATGGTAAGCCTGTACGTGCAACTTCTTTAGTTGTTTCAACTCAGCATGATGCAAAATTATCACAAGCTGATGTACGTGAAATGGTTATGCCTTATTTTGAAGAAATATTACCTGAAGGCTGGATGCCCAGTGCCGATGAAATTTATGTAAATCCAACGGGCCGGTTTGTTATCGGTGGGCCTGATGGTGATGCGGGCTTAACGGGTCGTAAAATCATTGTGGATACATATGGCGGAGCAGCACCGCATGGTGGTGGTGCGTTCTCTGGTAAAGATCCAACCAAGGTTGATCGTTCAGCAGCCTATGCTTCACGCTATTTGGCAAAAAATATTGTAGCTGCAGGTTTGGCTGACAAATGTACGATCCAATTGTCCTACGCAATCGGTGTTTCTAAGCCCTTGTCGGTTTATATTGATACGGCAGGGACTGCACAGGTTGATGAAGTCAAACTGGCTAAAATCGCGGCTGAGATTATGGACTTGTCACCACGTGGCATTCGTGAACATCTCAAACTTAATAATGCGATTTATAAAGAAACGTCTGCTTATGGTCACTTTGGTCGCAAACCGACCGAACAAGGCCACTTCACGTGGGAGAAAACAGACTTGGTTGATGAATTGAAACGTCAGTTCTAATTCAATCATTGTACTTTACTTGAAAGCCCGGTTATAAGACCGGGCTTTTTTGTATTTAAACTTCAGGCAAACAGATGACCGATAAACCAGACGAATATAGCACACGCCTTAGATCTTTTGGGCGTAGGCAAAGTTTTAAACTGCGCGTAGGCCAACAAGACCTCATCGATAACTTATTACCGAATTTACGGTTGTTACCTGATGAAGATGGCTCGATGATTGATCCGCACTCTGTATTCAAGGTGCCGGTTAAAGATGTTTGGTTCGAAGTTGGATTCGGCGGTGGTGAACATACGGCTGCTCAAATAGAAAATAACCCCGATGTCGGCATTATTGCGTGTGAGCCTTTCATGAATGGGGTGGCAAGCTTGCTCGGTCATATTGAAAAACGCGACCTTCATGAGCGGGTTCGTATTTTAGATAATGACGCGCGCCCGCTTTTGGATGTAATCCCAGACGCATCGATTAGTCGTATGTTTTTACTTTTCCCGGATCCTTGGCGTAAAACGCGTCATAGTAAGCGCCGTTTCATTGGTGATGAAAATTTGGATCTGGTGGCACGTGTGTTGAAAAGTGGTGCAGAATTTCGTGTGGGGAGTGATCATATGCCCTATATTGATTGGACTTTGCAACATATGACAGCGCGCGATGATTTCGAATGGATATGCGAAGGGCCAAAAGACTGGCGCGTACGCCCAGACGACTGGCCTGCGACACGATATGAGAAAAAAGCACTACGTCAGGGCAAGGCTTGTATCTATTTACGATTTAGGCGCAAATGATAGCTTAATAGGCTCAGGTAAAATAGAAGTTCTATGAGCGTTGTTACGTTCATCAGCTTGAAAATGAATAAAGATGGATCATATTAAGAGAAGTTTCTAAGAGTTGTAGGCCGGATATGGAAAATTCACTTGCAATTTTATAGAAGAAGCGTATAAAGAGCGCCAACTCAATACATAACCACTTAGGTGGACTTGCTAGAGTGGGCCTGTGGGTCCACTTTTTTTGTTGATGGATCATGTGATTCGATAAAAGGAAAGGGTTTTTGTATGTCATCACCGACACAACGCATTCACGATATCATTGCGCCGACCCTTGAATCTCTGGGGTATGTAGTGGTGCGCTTGCAATTGCAAGGCGATCGCCATACAACTTTGCAAATTATGGCGGAACGCGCCGATCGCAAAGGCATGGGTGTAGAAGATTGTTCGAAAATCAGTCGTGCGGTCTCTCCTTTATTAGATGTGGATGATCCAATTGAAGAAGCCTATTCTTTGGAGGTTAGTTCTCCAGGTGTAGATCGCCCGCTGGTTCGGGCAGAAGATTTTGATCGTTTTGCGGGCTTTGAAGCCAAAGTCGAGATGGCTTACTTAATTGAAGGTCGCAAACGTTTCACAGGTCGCTTGGTGGGGCTTGTGGATGGTAATGTACAAATTCTAGTTGATGGTGTAGCTCAAGATCTTCCTTTTGAAGATGTTGTAAAAGCTAAATTGGTCCTTACGGATGATTTACTCGCTGCCGCCTCTAAAGAACAGGGATTGTAAGAAAAGATGGAACAGTCTAGCGGAATGCCTCGCCCAGAATTATTGCAAGTAGCCGAAACGGTTGCACGCGATAAAGGGATTGAGCACGACACAGTATTTGAAGCCATGGAAGAAGCCATTCAAAAGGCGGGTCGTTCCAAATATGGTCAAGAACATGATATCCGGGCAAATATTGATCGCAAAACAGGCGAGATTAAATTAGCGCGTTATATCGAAGTCGTCGAAGAAATCGAAGACGAACATATGCAAATGACAGTTAAAGAAGCGCAAGTTCGTAAAAGTGACGCGGTTCTTGGCGAATTTCTTGTTGATCCGTTACCTCCAATCGATTTTGGTCGTATTGCAGCCCAAACAGCGAAACAAGTTATTGTTCAAAAAGTACGTGATGCGGAACGTGACCGTCAATTTGAAGAATATCAAAACCGTGTTGGTGAGGTTATTAACGGTCTTATCAAACGTGTTGAATTTGGCAATGTTATTGTTGATCTTGGCCGCACAGAAGCTTTGTTGCGCCGTGACGAATGCATTCCACGTGAACATTTTAAAAATGGTGACCGGGTTCGTGCTTTCATCTTTGATGTGCGCCGAGAAAATCGTGGACCGCAAATCTTCTTGTCTCGTTCGCACCCTCAATTGATGGCGCAACTGTTTACGCAAGAAGTTCCAGAAATATATGACGGCATTATTGAAATTAAATCTGTTGCACGTGACGCTGGTTCACGCGCTAAGATGGCCGTTCAATCATCGGATGCAAGTATTGACCCTGTAGGCGCTTGTGTTGGTATGCGTGGTTCTCGTGTTCAGGCCGTTGTGTCTGAATTACAAGGCGAAAAAATTGATATCATTCAATGGTCTGCGGATCCAGCAACCTTTATTGTAAACGCTTTGGCGCCTGCTGAAGTTGCCAAGGTTGTTTTGGACGAAGAAACCAACCGTATTGAAGTTGTTGTACCAGATGATCAATTGTCATTGGCAATTGGACGTCGGGGGCAAAATGTACGTTTGGCCTCGCAACTCACAAGTTGGGATATCGACATTCTGACTGAAGCTGAAGAATCGACACGTCGCCAAGAAGAATTTAAAGTGCGCTCGCAACAATTTATTGACGGTCTTGATGTTGATGATGTCATTGCGCAGTTATTGGTAACGGAAGGTTTCTCTTCCATTGAAGAAGTGGCATTCGTACCACGTGCAGAATTGGCAGAAATTGAAGGCTTTGACATGGACGTCGCAGAAGAACTGCGGGCACGTGCATTGTCTTACCTTGAAGAACAAGATAAAATCCTTGATGCAAAACGTTTAGAATTAGGCGTAAGTGATGAGGTTTCTGCAGTTGAAGGCTTAAGCGTAACAATGATTGTTGCATTGGGTGAGAATGGCGTTAAAACGTTGGATGATCTGGCCGATTTGGCAGGTGACGAACTACGTGAATATGTTGGCGAAAAGAATATGAGCCAAGACGTTGCGAATGAAATTATCATGGCAGCACGTGCACATTGGTTCGAAGATGAAGAAGCATAAGGGAGAGATCCCTGAACGACGCTGCATTGTTACGGGTTCTGTTCGTCCTGTTAATGAACTGATCCGATGTGTGGCGGGGCCAGATGGTATCGTTGTTCCTGATGTGGATGCAAAATTGCCGGGGCGCGGATTATGGTTGAGTGCTGAGCTGGATGTGGTAAATACTGCGGTTGCAAAGAACATGTTTGCCCGTGCAGCTAAGGCACAAGTCAAGCCAATGGATGGTTTGGCTGATAGAATAGAAACTTTACTTGTGGGGCGTTGCCTTTCTTTAATTGGCATGATGCGTCGCGCAGGTGGAGTAATAGCAGGGTTTGAAAAAACCCGAGGGTGGTTACGAGAAGGCAAGTGCGCCGTCTTATTAGCTGGCCGAGATGGTGCAGCCGATGGCCGTGCCAAAGTAAGAGGGCTGATGGAAGCTGCATCACCTGACCTACCGTTAATCGAATTATTCGATGCTGCGGAACTGGGGCGGACTGTTGGTCGCGATCATGTGGTTCATATGGGTTTTACGGGCGGTCAAATGACCAAACGTTTTTTAGCGGAAACTTTGCGGTTGCAAGGGTTTCGGACGAATAAGCCAGACGTATCTGGTTAAGAGTAATTTGAGAGAGGCATTTTTTGTTTAAAAGAATGCGAACGTTGGAAAGACAGGCACAGCTCGGATATGACAGATAATAAAGGCGACGACAGCAACAAGCTCAGCCTCAATCGGCCCGGCAAACTTGAACTGAATAAAACTGTGGATGCAGGTCAGGTCAAGCAAAGCTTTTCGCATGGGCGTAGCAAGTCTGTGGCAGTTGAAGTGCGTAAAAAACGGACTTTTGTTCAGGGTAATTCAGGCCGCATGGCTGAAGTGCGCAAAGATGATGCAGCACTCGCCAAAGAAGCTTTAGAAGCGGCTTTCAAGCCCAAAGCCAAAGGCAAGCCTAAAAAACCATTGGCAGGTAGTAAAAACTTGACCAATGCGGAAATGCTTAAACGCGCTGAAGTACTTCTAAAGGCAAAACGTGAAGCAGAAACTGCAAAGATTGTTGCGGCTGAAGAAGCTGAAAAACAAGCAATGCAGAATGCTGAAGACGCAAAACGTCAAGCAAAAGAAGCAATAGAGTCTGCGAAGAAAGCAAAAGCTGAAACCGCTGCGAAAGCAAAAACTGATGCTGCTGATGCCGATCGTATTAAAGCAGAGGCGCGCCGTTTAGCTGAAGAAGCTGAACTGGCTGCTACACGCGCAGAAAAAGATGGCGCACGCCGTCCAGAACCTGCGAAAAAAGAAGAAGCAAAAGCAGCACCTGCTGCGGTTAAGAAAAAAGTAGCTCAAAAAACTGATGCCAATAAAGCTCGTACAAATAATCGTGGCCGAGGTAAAGGTAAGCTGTCAATTTCTAATTTTGATGGTGAACAACGTCAACGTTCACTTGCATCCGTAAAACGTGCGCGTCAAAAACAGAAAAAACAACAAGGCGGTGGCCAAGAAAAAGTCAAGCTGGTTCGCGAAGTTATTTTGCCTGATCAAATTACAGTGCAAGAACTTGCAAACCGTATGGCTGAACGTGCCGCTGCTGTTGTTAAATCTTTAATGACAATGGGTACGATGGCAACAATCAACCAACCGATTGATGCGGATACAGCACAAATCATTGTTGAAGAATTTGGCCATACTGTTAAACGTGTCTCAGATGCTGATGTTGAAACAAACCTAACTGGCGTTGAAGATGGCGCAGATGATATGGTGTCTCGTGCACCGATCGTTACAGTTATGGGCCATGTTGATCATGGTAAAACATCATTGTTGGATGCGTTGCGCGAAACAGATGTTGTGGATAAAGAAGCCGGTGGCATTACACAGCATATCGGTGCTTATCAGGTGACAATGGCCAGTGGCGCGAAAATTTCTTTCGTGGATACGCCAGGTCACGAAGCCTTTACTGCGATGCGTGCACGTGGTGCTGAATTGACCGATATTGTCATTTTGGTGGTTGCCGCAGATGATGGCGTTATGCCTCAAACGATTGAAGCCATCCGCCATGCGAAAGCGGCAGAAGTGCCCATTATCGTTGCAATCAATAAAATTGATAAACCAGGTGCAGACCCAAGCCGTGTTCGCCAAGAATTGCTACAACATGAAATTCAAGTTGAAAGCATGGGCGGGGATGTTATGGATGTGGAAGTTTCTGCGAAACAGCGTCTGAACCTAGAAAGCTTGGAAGAAACCATTCTTCTTCAAGCTGAAATTTTGGAATTGAAAGCCAATCCAAGCCGTGCTGGCGAAGGTGTTGTTGTTGAAGCCCGCCAAGAACGTGGCCGTGGTAACATCGCAACCGTGATGGTACAACGTGGTACAATCCATATTGGTGATATCTTTGTTGTCGGCGCTGAATGGGGCCGTGTACGGGCCTTGGTTAATGATCATGGGCATCATGTAAAAGATGCGGGTCCTGCAACTCCAGTAGAAGTCCTTGGGTTGAATGGAACGCCTGCGGCGGGTGACAACTTTATTGTGGTTGATACCGAAGCAAAAGCACGTGAAGTAGCGGAATATCGTACTAATAAATCGAAAGCTGCAAAAGCGGCTGCTGGTGGACGTGGTACTCTTGAAGAATTGTTCACGCAAATCGCTGCTGGCGAAGTTAAAGAATTACCGATCTTGATTAAAGGTGACGTTCAAGGCTCTGTTGAAGCATTGATTGGTACGTTTGATAAATTAGGTCGTGATGATGTAAAAGTTAAAGTCTTGCATGGGGCGGTTGGTGCGATTAACGAATCGGATATTACACTGGCACGTGCATCGAATGCTTTGATCATCGGCTTTAACGTTCGGGCAAACCCACAAGCACGCAGTTTGGCAAAACGTGATAACGTTGACATTCGTTATTATTCCATCATTTATGATGCGGCAGACGATGTGAAACGTATGATGTCTGGTCTTCTCGATCCGATCTATCAAGAGAAATTCATTGGTTACGCTGAAATTCGTGAAACATTCAACATTACTAAAATCGGTACGATTGCGGGTTGTATGGTCACTGAAGGCGTTGTTAAACGTGGCTCTAAAGTACGCTTGTTACGTGATAACGTTGTGGTCCATGAAGGTTCGCTTAGCCAGTTGAAACGCTTTAAAGATGATGCAAAAGAAGTTAAATCTGGCTTTGAATGCGGTATGTCTTTCGAGAATTACAACGACCTTAAAACAGGCGATATGATCGAATGTTTTGAAATGGAAGAAATCGTTCAAGAATTATAAGAACGGTTATTATATTCAGTTTAGAAATCTCGGGAACTATATGTTTCCGAGATTTCGTGTTTAAAGAGTAATTATTATGACCAGACGTTCCGGTAAAGCATCCACTCAACGCCAATTGCGTGTAGGTGAAGAAATGCGTCATTCTTTGGCATCGATCATTCAACGAGCCGATTTTCGTGACCCTCAATTGATTGATGCGGCGATTTCTGTATCGGAAGTACGGGTCAGTTCTGATTTACGAACCGCAACTGTGTTTGTCAGCGATTTAGGTGGGGGGAACACAGATGAAGTTGTGGCTGGCTTAAATCGTGCCACAGGTCATGTTCGCCATGAATATTCGCGCATTTCAACCGCAAAATTTGTCCCGACGTTTCGTTTTAAAAGAGACGAAACTTTGGACGAAGTTCTTAAAATCAATAAATTGCTACAAGACCCGCGTGTTCAAGCTGATTTGATGAAAAAAGATGATGAAATCGAAGCTGAAGCTGAGAGTGATACGGACCGTGACGAAGACGCATAATGGCCAGACGTAAAAAAGGTATACCCATCCACGGCTGGCTAGTAATTGATAAGCCGCTTGAAATGTCATCAAACTATGTGGTGGGAAAAGTGCGTTGGTTAACCAAAGCACAGAAAGTCGGACATGGCGGCACGCTTGACCCTCTTGCAACGGGTATTTTACCATTGGCTTTTGGTGAAGCGACCAAAACAGTTTCTTATGTTATGGATGGATCAAAAACCTATCGATTCACAGTATGTTGGGGTGAAAGCCGCAATACGGATGATGCAGAAGGTACGGTTGTCGAAACTTCAGATAAACGCCCGACGGCTGAAGAGATCAAAGCGATCTTACCAGAATTTATGGGCGCGATAGAACAAATACCGCCGATTTTCTCTGCTCTTAAAATCGATGGACAGCGCGCCTATAAATTGGCACGCGAAGATGTTGATATTAAAATGACGGCGCGAACGGTGCAAATCGATCGTCTGGAATTGGTGGAATGCATCGATTCGAATCACGCGACATTTGAAGTAGATTGCGGAAAAGGCACCTATGTACGCAGCCTTGGTCGTGACTTTGGGGCTAAATTGGGCTGTTTTGGGTATATATCAGCCTTGCGGCGCACAAAAGTTGGCCCCTTTGATGAAAAATGCGCGATTTCTCTGGATTCATTAGAGCAAATTGTGCATAGTGACGCGCTTTTGAATAGCCTTCTTGCGATCGAGACCGTGCTGGACGACATCCCGGCACTGGCCTTGGTAGAAGAAGAAGCCCACAAGATACGTCAAGGCAATGCCCTGGATGTGGTTGTGATGGCAGACCGACTGGATTTTACAAATATGACATCAGATCAAGTGATCTGTTTGATGTTTGAAGGAAAAATAGTCGCGTTGTCCCGGATGGTAGAAGGTCAAGTCCGACCGTTTCGGGTCTTTAATTTATAATTTTTTTATAGGAGTATCCGATGTCGATTACTGCTGAACGTAAAGCTGAGCTGATTGTTGAATATGCAACAAAAGAAGGTGACACTGGTTCGCCTGAAGTACAAGTTGCAATTCTTACAACACGTATTGCGAACCTCACTGAGCATTTAAAAACGCACAAAAAAGATTTCCACTCTCGTCGTGGTCTTTTGCAAATGGTTGGTCAACGTCGTCGTCTGCTTGATTATGCTAAAAAGAAATCTAACGATCGTTACCTGAGCATCATTAAACGTTTAGGTCTGCGTCGCTAAGACAAAGAATTTGGAGAAAGGCGCGACAACCAAACAGGTTTCGCGCCTTTCTTCGTTTATCGATCAGGCATTGTTCATGAAAGAAGAATGTCACCAAATCGTCAAACCACAAAGGGTCGATGGTGGTGTAGATTGACGATGCAGTTGTTTCGGACCTTGTCCATACGGGATGAGGACATGACCGAAGATGGGGGAAATGTCCCTCGAACAACTGCTTGTACGTATAGTAAGGAATGTTGAATGTTTAAAGAATTCCGTAAAGAAATCGAATGGGGCGGTCGTTCGCTCGTTTTTGAAACTGGTAAAATCGCCCGTCAAGCCGACGGCGCAGTTATGGTTACTTATGGCGAAACAAAAGTACTTTGTACGGCTGTTGGTCAAAAGAAAGCACGTACCGACATCGATTTCTTTCCCTTGACGGTTAACTATCAAGAAAAAGCTTTTGCTGCTGGTAAAATTCCAGGTGGTTTTTTCAAACGTGAAGGTCGTCCTAGCGAAAAAGAAACACTGACGTCACGCTTGATTGACCGTCCAATCCGTCCTCTTTTTGCGCCGGGTTATAAAAACGAAACACAAGTTATTTGTACTGTTCTAGCGCACGATCTTGAAAACGATCCTGATATCGTTGCAATGATTGGCGCGTCGGCGGCTTTGACTATTTCCGGTATGCCATTCATGGGCCCAATTGGTGCGGCACGTGTGGGTTATATCGAAGGCGAATATGTTCTAAACCCAACAACTGACGAACTTGAAAACAGCATTATGGATTTGGCTGTTGCAGGTACAGTTGAAGGCGTGTTGATGGTTGAGTCAGAAGCACAAGAACTTTCAGAAGAAATCATGCTGGGTGCGGTTGCGTTTGGTCATGAAGGTTTCCAACCTGTTATCGATGCGATCATCGATTTGGCTGAAGCTTGTGCGAAAGAACCTTGGCCTCTTCCAGAGCCAGTCGCATATCTTGGTGAAGTTTCAGAAAAAGCTGCTGAATTGGCTGAAGCTGATTTACGCGCTGCTTATAAAATCAAAGATAAGCAAGGCCGTGTTGTTGCTATTAATGCAGCAAAAGCTAAAGTTATTGAATTTTATGCTGACAAAGTTGAAGCGGGTGATGTTTCATCTATCGTTGTTGGTGGCGTTCTCAAGAGCCTTGAAAAAGACATCGTGCGTCGTGATATCATTGCGACTAAATCACGTATCGATGGTCGCGATACATCAACTGTACGCGCAATTGATTCAACGGTTGGCTTGTTGCCACGTGCACATGGTTCTGCTTTGTTCACACGCGGTGAAACGCAAGCCTTGGCTGTAACCACTTTGGGTACGGGCCAAGATGAGCAAATCATCGATTCATTGGATAAAGAATACCGCGAACATTTCATGTTGCATTATAACTTCCCTCCTTATTCAGTGGGTGAAGCGAGCTTCTTGAAATCACCAGGTCGACGCGAAATCGGTCACGGTAAATTGGCTTGGCGCGCAATT
>Ga0105358_10000990_pt1 | contig 14912 bp, 17 predicted proteins | sample GOMGulsemesocosm_5_FD_83509 | JGI IMG/M metagenome (GOLD analysis project Ga0105358, IMG submission 83509) | Methane-oxidizing microbial communities from mesocosms in the Gulf of Mexico - GOM15C Gulf of Mexico | ecosystem: Environmental > Aquatic > Marine > Cold seeps | place: Gulf of Mexico... | reverse complement strand
GGCTTCAGGATTTACTTCGGGCACAACAAGAGGAATATCATCGTCATAACGGAAGTGCGAAGTGTTATCGATAACAATGCAACCAGCTGCCGCGGCTTTAGGTGCGTACTCTGCAGAAACAGAACCACCAGCAGAAAACAGCCCAATTTGTACTTTGCTGAAATCGAAGTCAGCAAGGTCTCCAATTTTTACATTTTTGCCATTGAATTGAATGCTCCCACCGGCTGAACGGCTGCTTGCCAATGGGTATAAATTTCCAACAGGAAAATTTCTTTCCTCAAGGATGGACAGCATGGTTTCACCAACAGCACCTGTGGCGCCAACAACAGCAATATCATATGTTTTCATTTACGTGTATTCCTAGCAAGAGTTTATTAATTTAAAAGTAAAACGTCATCTCATTGTTGAATAAGATGACGTTTAGTTTGTTGTATTGCTAAACAAGTGTTCAGCAAAAGTCTAAAAGTTTAGCTGTTGAGAGCGGCAAACATTTTAGTTGTTATTTCTTCTACGCTGCCAACGCCTTCTATGGTGTTAAATTTAACGGCAGTTGACTCAGTTGCTTTTGAATAAAAGTCAACAAGTGGTGCTGTTTGGGAGTGATAAGTCGTCAAACGGTCACGAACGATATTTTCATGATCGTCAGCACGTTGGGTTAATGACTCCCCAGTTACATCATCTAATCCTTCTTGTTTGGGTGGATTGTAGATAAGGTGATATGTTCTACCAGAGTCCAAATGAACTCGTCTTCCGGCCATACGACGCACAATTTCTTCATCGTCTACCGCAATTTCTACCACATGGTCAACTTCAACACCCATATTCGCTAGACCTGTTGCTTGCGGAATAGTCCGAGGAAAACCATCTAATAGAAAACCTTTGGAGCAATCGTCTTGGGCAAGGCGTTCTTTAATTAGGCCTAAAATAAGGTCGTCAGAAACGAGACCACCAGCATCCATGACCTTTTTGGCTTCAATACCCAAAGGGGTGCTGGCTTTAACTGCTGCTCGTAACATATCACCAGTGGAAATTTGGGGAATACCAAATTTCTCAGTAATAAACTGTGATTGTGTACCTTTACCGGAACCAGGACCACCTAATAAAATTATGCGCATTAATTTCCCTCAAGATCATTATTATTTTAATCGCGCAAAGTAACATAATATGAGGCTTTAATCTAGTTGTAACACAGGGGATACTGGACGCTATCGCCTTAAGCCGCAAACTGTCTAATTGTCATTTCTATTTCACTACTTGCTTGTATTAATGCTTTTACTTCATGGTGCACGACGGATGGTTTGATACCCAGTTTTGAGCATAGAATCTCATTTAAAGTTTCTTCACGGTGGTCGCCAATACCGTGTAACCCAAATGCATTATTGACGAGTGTGATGAGTAAAGAGTAGTTCGTGTGTTTACCTGAATAATCAAATGAATGATGCTCACGGGCAACGGTTATTGCTTCATTAGGTAATTTCCATTTTTCTAATAACCAAGCACCTAACTCAGCGTGACCCATATTGATAGCATTTTGTCCAACGCCCATTCCTAAGGCGTGTTTTTCGATCCAAACTATAGAGCGTGTTAAGTTTGCGGCATATAGTCGGTTGAGTAAGAAGAATTCAGGCTGGAACAAATGCCCCAACAGTAAAAAGCCGATGTTATGAAGTAAGCCGCATAAATAGGCAAGGTCTGGTTTTGTTTTGGTTTCCTTTGGTAGGTATTTTGATAACACCTGAGCAAGCGTTGCACTAAAGACAGCGTGTTTCCAATATTCATTTAAACCCAAAGGACCGTCTGGTGGGTTTCTAAGTTTTTTTCCTAACGATAACCCTAGAGCAATATTGATAACTGAATTAAACCCCAAGACACGTGAGATGGCGTCATTAACCGAATTTATTTCACCTTGATAATTAAAAAAGGCAGATTTTGAGTGGCGAATAATTTGGGCGCTTAGGCTAGGGTCTTTTTGAATCAGGGCGGCTAAATCGTTTACGTGAGCTTTATCATTATTTTTTAGAACAATTAATTCATTTGCCATTTGGGGCATAGCAGGTAGTTTGTATAAGCGCTCCAGTTGAAGGCGCTTTTCATTGTTGGGCGTAAATTTGCTTTGGGTATCCAGTGGGCCAGGAGTTAATTCTATCGTGGAGGCTTCTTTAGTAAATGAGAGGTATTGACCGTGCTCAATAAACGTAATTAACTCTTTGGGTGTTGTTTTAATAAGTATGCTGGGGTTGCCGGATTCAAAAATAATAAACTCATACGATTTAATCGTTATAGCTATAAAAATTTTGTCGGTGTTAATAGGTTTAAGAGGAAGTTTCTGCGTGTTAGTTTTAGTTGTGTGGTAATAACCGGATTCGTGGTGAGAGATGATGTTTGTGTGATGACCACTGATAGCATTTATTTTCTTAAAATCAATAAGTTCATTAAGCGGTAGAATTGTCAAAAATGCTTTTTCATTTGCTTTTAAAAAGACATGACGAAGTACACAAGTCGTCTTATTGCTTAGATTTTTGGCATTCTGTTCAAGAGAGTTGTTTGGGTCAACCTTAATGAGTTTAACCGCCTTGGACTGCAGTAATTTGTCTGTTTGCATCATTAGCCATGCCTCCATAGTTTGTATAAAACATGTTAATAAAGTTGCTGTAAATAATTGAGAAAGGGGTCACAACTTTAGGAGGGAGTGCAATGAATGTGATTATAAAGAAAGTGAGCAGGTATAAAAAAGGCCCTTAATAAAAGGACCTTTTTGACAACATAGTTCTAGTTATTAAGGCTTCTTTTGGGTCACTTCAATACTAGCTTTTTTTCTTAAATCATTAATATGCTTTTGAATATGCTCTTGCTCCAAGGCAGCGGTAATACTTGGTTTGACTTCTTCAAACGTCGGTGGAGTGCCATCACGTTGTCCTGTGCGTAAAATGATATGCCAACCAAATTGGGTACGTACGGCTTGCTTGGTATATTCATCATCTTTCATGGCAAGTACAGCTTGTGAGAATTCAGGAACCATTCGTTGAGGGGCGAACCAGCCTAAGTCACCGCCTTTTGGGCCACTAGGTCCTGTTGAATATTCCTTGGCTAACTTGGCAAATTTGCCACCTTTGTTTAGTTTTTCAATGACCTCTTTCGCTTTCGCTTCTTCCTTAACTAAGATATGACTGGCCTTTAGTTCAGTGACTTCCATTTCGCCAATTCTAGAGTCGTATTCTTTCTTTAAGCGCTCATCAGGAATAGGGTTGTTATCAAGAAAGTTAATCATAGCGACTTGAGAGAGCATGCTTAAATTAATAAACTTCATTCTCGCTTTAAAGTCAGATGATTTGTCCAGTTTGTTTTTGTGGGCCTCTTCTTTTAACAGCTGCATATTAACGATGTCATCAATAAGTTGATCCATCGGTGCGCTATTCTTGGGGTCAATTTGACGTCTTTCTAGGGCGTAAAATTGAAGTGTTGATTGTTTGAGTTCTTGTCCATTAACAATGGCAATGGTTGGGTCGTCTTTCGCGAATGCTTGTTGAGCAACACATCCTAGTAAAATTGAACCAATAATTGCTACTTTAACCTTCATTTAAATCTCCTGTTGTTGGTTGTTCTTCTGGTGTAAAAGCTTTGATGCTTAGTGCGTGAATGTCGTTTTTCATCATGTCACCTAAAGCTGCATAGATTAGCTGGTGACGTTGAATTCTTGATTTGCTTTCAAATTTATTAGAAACAATGGTTAGGTAAAAATGCCCACCACCTGATTTAGCACCCTCATGTCCGGCATGAGCCTGACTATCATCTAATACTTGAATGAACTCGGGCTGAATAGCCTTGCTTAACGTGTTTTTTATAATGTCTGTACGGTTTGTCATTTTTATGAGTAGAAATATTCCTAGTTATTGTCGTCTGATATGTTTACGGGGTCTTCGATGTATTTCATAAGGTAAAAGCCTTGAGCAATGATAAAAATCATCGTCAATCCAAGCATTCCAAATAGTTTAAAATTCACCCAAGTATCCGTGTCGAAATTGTACATAACATACAGGTTTAAAAGCCCTTGTACTATAAAGAAAAGAGCCCAAATACCATTTAGTTTTGTCCAAATATTATCGGGGAGTGTTAAACCACCGCTCATCATACGTTTAATTAGTGGTGTATTGCCGATAAAGTGTGTCGTAAGACATGCAAAAGCAAAGAGCCAATTGATGACGGTCGGCTTCCATTTTATAAATGCTTCATCTTGAAGGTAAAGCGTGGCGCCACCAAAAATAAGGATGATAAAGAAAGTCATTAGGTGTGTTGATTCGAAACGTTTGTTTTTGAGCCAAAACGCAATAACTTGAATGCTAGATGCAGCAATTGCAACAACCGTGGCGGCATATATGCCTTGCCATTTGTAGGCAATAAAAAACAATAAAATAGGAAAGAAATCAGCGAGAAGTTTCATGCGGTAAAAGTGAAAGTTTAAACAGAGAGGTCTATGCCGAGTTGGTCACGAAGCTCATCGCGCAATTCTTGGCTTTCTAAGGCTTGATTGTCAATGTATGACTGTATTGATTTTTGATTCTTATTTTCTATGTCACTAAAACGAAAATTTGTTTTTTGACTATCATTCAATGATTCAATTTGTTGAAGTATCTCAGCACGTTCAACATTATTGGCAGCTAACTGAGTGCTTTGTTCATTGCCTGTTGCTTGTTTTTGATCCAAATCCTCATGTGCAGTAGATCCTTTGCTAACGGGCTTTTTTGAGGTTGGTATTAGGCTGACATTGGATAAATTTGCTTGAATGTTCATGAGGGATAATTGTTACAATGTGCCTATTAAGTCGCCCTATTTGACGACTATTTATGTTCCTTTAAATTAGCAATTTAACACAATTATTAATATTTCACTATGAGTCCATTAGAACGCTATTTGGTCGATCAAGCGCAAAACGGTTTTATCAAGGATGATGCGCAGAAGGCTATTATTCAGCGTTTAAACAAATTGTATGAAGAACTGAGCGTGCCTTATCCTGAACATATTGAAAACAAAGGTTTTTTTTCTAGGTTTAAGAGTAAATCAACGCCTGTGGTAGACGTACCAAAAGGGCTCTACCTATGGGGTGGTGTGGGGCAGGGTAAAACCTATTTAATGGATATTTTTTATGATTCTTTGCCGTTTCAAGAAAAACAGCGAACTCATTTTCATCGGTTTATGCAAAAGGTACATCAGCAATTGGGTTCTATCAACCATGTTGAGGATCCACTGCAGCTAGTAGCGGATAAAATTGCTGCTGAAAGTCGCGTGGTCTGTTTCGATGAATTTTTTGTTTCAGACATTACCGATGCAATGCTTTTGGGACGTTTATTTGAAGCCTTGTTTAAACGCGGTGTATGTCTTGTAGCGACATCGAATATTGAGCCAGATGGTTTGTATAAGGGAGGGTTACAACGGGCTCGTTTTTTACCCGCCATAGCGGCGCTGAAAGCACATTGTGATGTGCTGAAACTTGATAGCGGGACGGATTATCGTTTGCGTGAATTAGAACAAGCAGAAATATACCATTGGCCTTTAGATGAGCTGGCCAACAAAGTACTGGCAGAGCTTTTTGAACACATGACTGCGAATGATGTAGAGCCTGAATCAAATCTAGAAATAGAAGGGCGTACAGTGGATGTTAAAAAGTGTTCAGAAGGCGTTGTATGGTTTGATTACAAGGCCATTTGCGATATTCCACGGGGCTCTGCGGATTACATAGAAATTTCGCGATGCTTCCATACCGTACTAGTTTCAGACGTTGTTGTGATGAATGATATGAGTAATGACCTTGCAAACCGTTTCGTAAATTTAGTCGATGAGTTGTATGATCATAATGTTAAATTAATTATTTCGGCTCAGGTGTCTGCTGAAAAACTATATCAAGGCAAAAAACTGGCATTTCAATTTGAACGTACGGTGAGTCGTTTGCTTGAAATGCAATCACATGAGTATTTAGAAAGAGCACATTTACCTTAAAAGGAGAGTCAGTATGGATAAACAAACACAATTAGAAATTGAAGCGGCAACCTTCAGGCGGATCATTGAACATTTTCAAACGCATACAGATGTACAAAATATTGAGTTAATGAATCTGGCAGATTTTTGCCGAAATTGTTTCTCTAAATGGTACATGGCCGAAGCGAAAGAACGTGATGTCGCTATTGATTATGATGCAGCGAGAGAAGTTGTATATGGTATGACCTATGCGGAATGGAAAGATAAATATCAATTACCCGCAACAGCTGAACAATTGGCAGAATTTGAGGCTGGTGAGATAAGGCGTAAAGGGCTTTAGGGAAAGCCTGCCTTTTCTTTTTGCCCAATGCCTTTTTGTGTATGCAGTGGGGATAATGTAATTGAGAATTATCAATGATTAGAGCGTGTGAGCTTGTTAGCATCAAAACGTAAGAATTCTAAATTTAGAGGTAAGTCTGATGATAAAGCGGTCAATTTTATTAGTTCTTCTTGTGGCACTAGTCGGTGTTGCTCACTCAAATGAAGCTAAGCATGAAGGTATGGATCATAAAATGATGCATAGTATGAAAATGGGGGCTTTTACCGAAGATAGTCGGATATCACTTAATTTATCGCCAATGATGAAGCAACACCAATTGTCGAATATGCGTGCTCATCTTGATGCAGTTCGTAAAATAGTTTTGTCGATGGCTGAGAATGATTTTGATGCTGCATCGGAGATAGCGAGTAGTCAGCTAGGCTTGAACAAGAAAATGATGGCGATGTGTAATAGCTTTGAAAATGAAACATTTAAAAGTATGGGCATGGCTTTTCACAAAAGTGGTGATGAGCTGGCGAAAACGCTAAAAACAGGTGACCTTCAGGCCTCGCTACGTGCATTGAATACAACAATGACCTCATGTGTGAGTTGTCATTCGACCTTTAGACAATAAAAACGAGTCTTTTAAAAGCATAGTTTTGGTTAAGTAAGGGCTATAAATGTCGGTTTTTAGGGGTGCTTTAATAACAAAGGAAGTAAGCTAAAGTCTCCTACGTCATGGTCACCAATTCTTCTGCATTCGTCGGATGAATTGCAATGGTGTCATCAAAGTCTTTTTTGGTGGCTCCCATTTTTATCGCCACGGCGAATCCTTGAAGGATTTCGTCGGAACTTTCACCAAATAGGTGGCAACCCACAATTTTTTCATCTTTACCAACGGTTATTAGCTTCATTGTGGTGGGCTGTTTATCTATTGATAAGGCTTGTGTCATGGGGTTGAAGCTGGAGGTATAAATTTTCACGTCATCGCCAAATTGTTCTACAGCTTGCTTTTCTGTTAACCCAATTGTTCCAATGGGCGGGTGTGAAAATATAACACTAGGAATCAGGTTGTAATCTAATTTACGATCTGCTTGCCCGTTGAACAAACGGTCACTGAGCCGACGTGCAGCAGCAATAGCAACGGGGGTTAACGCAGCTCGGCCAGTCACATCACCTACAGCAAAGATATGTTCTTGCGAAGTCTTTTGCCACTCATCGGTTGTGATAAAGCCACGGTCATCTAATTCAATACCTGTTTTTTCAATAGATAATGAGTCAGTGTTTGGTTCACGACCAATAGCCCAAATAACTTCATCGTATTCGCCATCAACGATGCCAATAGCAGTATTGATGGTGAGTTTGCCATCTGGCTTTTTATCAATAGAAGTTGGTGTGGTTTGTGTTTCGACTTGAATGCCTTGGTGTTGCATAGCTCCCATCAACTCGGTACCCAGCATACTGTCGAACTGTCGAAGTGCATGGTTGCCTCGTAAAATGAGTGTCACTTGAGTGCCTAAGGCTTGGAAGACACCTGCAAGCTCAACAGCAATAAAACCTGCACCAATGATAGCTACTTTTTTGGGTTGCTTTTCAAGTTCAAAAAATCCATCAGACGTGATGCCGTATTGGGCGCCTGGAATAGCTGGAATTGAAGGTTTTCCACCAGTGGCAATAAGAAAACGTTCAGCGGTGTATTTTTGGTCGCCTACCTGAATTGTGTGGCTGTCAATAAACGAAGCACTACCTTCAATATGTTGAACATTATTGTTCGTTAGGTTGTTGCCATAAATGCCATTGAGGCGTTCGATATAGGCATCTCGTTTTTGTTTCAGTAAGCCCCAGTCAAATGCATTGATTGACGCATCAAAACCATAGTTTTTGGCAGAGTGAATAATGTCTGCTGATGATGCAGCAAACCACATGACTTTTTTAGGAACGCAACCGACATTAACGCAAGTTCCACCTAATCTGGCTTGTTCAACAACCGCGCACTTTACACCGTACGATGCCGCTCTGTTAGCGCCTGCAATGCCACCGCTTCCGCCACCAATAGATATTAAATCAAAATCATATTTCATATAATTCAATAAGTTATAATTTATAGTTAAAGTAAAATATTCTCTAAAATTTTAGAGTAAGTGAGTGATAATAAGTCTAAATCATCAACGCTAACGCATTCATTCACTTTGTGAATACTTTCGTTGATAGGGCCTAATTCAATGAGCTGAGCACCAGTCGGTGCAATGAAACGTCCATCGGATGTACCACCACCGGTTGATAGAATTGGCTTGCTACCGGTTGTATCAAATAACGCTTGTTCAACGGCCGTCGTTAATATTCCTTTTTCAGTTATAAAAGGTAAACCAGATACTTGCCAAGTGAGCTCATAATTATCTGAATTTTGATCCACAATGTAAGTGACTCGACGTTTGATTTCTTCAGGAGTGAGCTCGCTTGAAAAGCGTAGATTAAACACTAATTTGAGTTGTCCGGGAACGACATTTTCTACACCGGTCCCAGAATTGAGATTGGATATCTGAAAGCTTGTGGGTGGGAAGTATTCGTTGCCTTCATCCCACCTTTCTGTCGTAAGTTTTGACAAAATAGGGGAAAGGGCGTGGATTGGGTTTTCGACTAATTCAGGGTAAGCAACGTGTCCTTGTTTACCAAACAAAGTTAGGTAGCCATTTATTGAGCCACGGCGACCGACGCGCACCATATCACCGAACGTTTTGTGACTGGATGGTTCACCAACAATACAGAAGTCGATTTTTTCATTGCGTTGCTTAAGTGTATCAATCACTTTAACGGTGCCATCAAGCGCTGGGCCTTCTTCGTCACTGGTTATTAAGAAAGAGATTGAGCCTTTATGATCGCAGTGCCCATTAATGAAAGTATCACAGGCGGTTAACATTGCTGCGAGACTACCTTTCATATCAGCTGCACCTCGCGAGTATAACAACCCTTCTTTGATGGTTGGCTCAAAAGGCGGGGTACTCCATTCTTCCAGTGGGCCTGTCGGTACCACGTCGGTATGACCGGCAAAGCAAAATAGCGGTGCTTCAGTGCCTTTTCGTGCCCATAGGTTGCGAGTATCGCCGAAGTTCATCCATTCAATATTGAAACCACGTTGTTGCAGATACTCTGCCATCAAATCCATACAGCCTGCATCATTAGGTGTTAACGACTGTTTCTTAAGCAGTGCTATTGCAAGGTCTAGAGTGTTGCTCATATAGAAAATATATTTTGGTAATTATCGACTGAAAAACCGAGTTCAAACGTTTTACCGGTATCCAAAATAGGCCGCTTAATAATGGCAGGGTTATCTAGCATCATGGCTATGGCGCTTTCTTTGTCGATAGAGGATTTTAATTCTTCATCAAGCTTACGCCATGTGGTGCCACGTTTGTTGATCATTGCTTCCCAACCGAGAGTGCTTTCAAGAGTGTTGACAAGAGAGCTACTTAAGCCATCTTGTCGGTAGTCGTGAAAAGTAAACTCAACAGCATTATCAGTTAGCCATTTTTTGGCTTTTTTAATGGTGTCGCAGTTTTTAATGCCATACATGATGATGGGCATATTAGTCCCTTAATAAATCGTTTAAGCCGGTTTTGCTACGTGTTTTTTCATCAACTGTTTTGATGATAATGGCAGCGTATAGGCTGTGTGTACCGTCTTTTGATGGTAAGTTTCCAGGAACAACCACTGAATAAGGAGGAACACGGCCGTACATAGTTTCACCTGTTTCGCGGTTATAAATTTTCGTGCTTTGGCCGATGTAAACGCCCATTGAGATAACAGAGCCTTCGCCAACAATAACACCTTCAACAACTTCAGATCGCGCGCCAATAAAGCAGTTATCTTCAATAATGGTTGGGCCAGCTTGTAAAGGCTCCAACACGCCACCAATACCAACGCCACCAGATAGATGAACATTTTTGCCAATTTGTGCACATGAGCCAACGGTTGCCCAACCATCTACCATCGAGCCACTATCGACATAAGCGCCAATGTTAACGAATGATGGCATTAAAACGACGTTCGGTGCAATGTATGAACCTGCACGAACCACTGAGCCTGGTACGGCACGCATACCGCCATTTTTGAAGTCTTCTTCTGTGTAGTTGGCGAATTTAGTTTCTACTTTGTCGTAGTAACGGTTTTCATCGGCGTCCATAACGCGGTTGTCGTTAATTTTGAATGATAATAAAACGGCTTTTTTTAGCCATTGATTTACCACCCACTCGCCGTCTTTCTTTTCAGCAACACGTCCTTCACCACTGTCTAGCATAGCGAGCGCTTGTTCTACGGCGCTACGAATGTCAGTTGAGACAGTTTTTGAGTCGAAGTCTGCGCGGTTCTCAAAGGCTTCATTAATGATATTTTCAAGGTTTTGCATGTGTTAATCCTGTTATTTTATGATGATTTAGTTTAAAGAGTTTGTATGAATTGTTTGATTCGATGCGCCGCTTCTAAGCATTCGTTTACTGGTGCTACCAGCGCCATGCGGACATGGTTTAAGCCAGGGTTGCCATTGGCTGTGTCTCGTGCAAGGTATTGTCCTGGTAAAACAGTGATGTGTTGTTGTGCAAAGAGTTGCTGTGCAAAATCTATGTCAGAAATGGGTGTCTTTGCCCATAAATAAAAGCCAGCATCGGGTGCTTTTACGTCTAAGCTATCGCCGATTACACTAAGTACATCATGGAATTTTTGGGTATAAAGAGTGCGATTTTGAATAACGTGCTCCTCGTTACCCCAAGCGGCAATACTGGCATGTTGAGTAGGCGTTGGCATGGTGCAACCGTGGTAAGTACGATAACTAAAATAGCTTTTTAAAATATCAGCATCACCGGCAACAAAGCCAGATCGTAAGCCTGGTGCATTTGAGCGTTTTGAAAGGCTGTGAAAAACTACGCAACGTGAGAAGGCTGTATTACCCATTTTTTGACTGACTTCCAATAAACCTATGGGTCTATTTTGTCCGGTCGTATAAATTTCTGAATAACACTCATCAGCTGCGATGACAAAATCATAACGGTGAGCTAATTCGATAAGTTGTCTTAGTTGTTCTTCACTATGGGTCGCTCCACTAGGGTTACCGGGGTTGCATATATAAAGTAGTTGGCAGTTTTCCCATGTTTTTGCGCTAACCTTGCCATAGTCGGGTAAATAGTTGTTTTCTTTATCACAGTTTATGAAGAACGGTTTAGCACCGGCTAATAAAGCGGCGCCTTCATAGATTTGATAAATAGGATTAGGCATTGCAACAATGGCATCATCGCTTCGTTGAACAATGCATTGTGCGAACGAGAAGAGTGCTTCACGTGTGCCGCTAACCGGTAAAATATTAGTGTTTGGGTCGAGCGCATCATTGCTAATTTCAAAGCGCTGTGAAAGCCAAGAGGCAATGCTTTGACGTAATGCATCTAACCCTCTGGTTGTTGGGTATTGGCCTAACGTGTGTAAGTGTTCCAGCAACGCTTCAGTAATTATTTGAGGCGTGGGGTGCTTGGGCTCGCCAACAGATAAAGCAATATGCTCTAGATCACTAGGCGGAGTAATGCCCTGTTTGAGTTTAGCGAGTTTCTCAAAAGGGTAAGGCTGAAGATATGCCAAATCTTGGTTCATAAATAGTGCGTATGTTTTGTAGCTTGGTAGTATAGGTGATTAGCGTTTAGGATAAAATCGTCAAGCTAACAATAATACAAAAACAGATGGCAGATAAATTACTGCAAATTTTTGCTAAAGCGCCGGTGCAAGGTTTTGTTAAAACACGTTTGATACCTAGTATAGGCATTAAATCAGCGACTGAAGTGTATATAGAGCTATTGGAGAGGGTGGTAACTCTAGCTGCTAAAAGCGGCTATAAAACACAGTTATGGTGTGCGCCTGATCAACTACATGATTACTTTCAACAAATAGTAAAAAAGCATCATTTTATATTACGAACCCAACGCGGTGACGGCTTGGGTGAACGAATGAAGTATGCACTTGGGCAAGGGCTTGAAGAGGCGAGAAGTGTTGTACTGATTGGTGCTGATTGTCCTGTTTTTACAGAAGCTTACTTGGCTAAAGCTTTCGATGCGCTTGCAGAGTCAGATGTAGTTTTAGGCCCTGCTGAAGATGGCGGTTTTGTCTTAATTGGTTGCGGCAAAGTGCAAAAAGATATGTTCAATGAGGTTGGTTGGGGGGAATCAACAGTGTTGGAGCAGACGTTGGGTGCGATGGCTAAGGTGGGGTTAACAAGCCAATTATTACCTACACTTTGGGATGTAGATACGCTAGCTGATGTGGAGCGATGGCGGGCTAGTTAGGTTAACTTTTCAATTAAAAGGCCTATGCTAATAATAATGGTCAGACAAATACCACAGATAGCGAGTATCTTAAGGCCAATGGGCCATTCTTTAAGGTTCATGTTTGTTAATAAAATCGTTAATCGATTGCAGTGAACTTGAGCCTAGTTCTACATTCGTTACCACGTTGTTTTCTAAGAATACAGTTGTTGGCGTAGCCTTAATATTAAATTTTTGTGCTGTTTCTAAATCGTTTGAAATATCAATAGCTATCACTTGCTCGTGCTTTTTATGGTAATCGTTAACCACGGGTGTGATGCTTTTACAGGCACCACAATGGGGGCTGTGAAAATAGTATACCTGCCAAACTTTTATGTTTTCGGTCGAGTCACCTTGGAGCGGGTCAGCTTCACCGATGAGTTTGAACTTACTTAGATAAATTTGCCCAAAGTAAATGACAATTAAAACGACAATAGCTAAAGAAAAAACAAGGGTGTAGTTCATATAATATACGGTTAAATGGGTCGTTGAAGGTCTAGTATAAGCGCTTTTAAGAAACGGGTGGCTTCACCACCTGTAACGACTCTATGATCAATGGTGATTGATAGCGGCAACATATTTCTAATGAGCATTTTTCCATCCACAACAACGACTTCTTCGCGGGCTTTACCTGCACCAACAATAGCGACGGTTGGCGGTAAGACGACAGGCATTGAATAACGGCCTGCGATACTGCCGTAATTTGATAAAATGATAGTGTAACCACGTAACTCATCGGCTGAAAAACTCCGTTGTTCAATTTTACTTTTTAATTCAATTAACCTTTCTTGTATACCGTCTAAACTTTCTTTTTCAATGTTGCGCAAAACGGCAACAAATAAACCTTGTGGGGCATCGATGGCTAGGCCGAGATGAATAGAGTTTAGAATACGTCTGCCAATTGCATGTGAGTCAAACCAAGCATTTAGGGCAGGTTCTGCCTGACAAGCTACAGTGAGTGCTCGAATCAATCTAGGAGTAATGTCAGCAGTATTTTTTATAAGGCTTATATCAGCATCGTCAACAACCGTGGCGGGTGCAACTTCTGAGTGGGATTGACTCATATTACGAGCCATTGCTCGACGTACCCCGCGTAACGGCTCCATTGGGCCAACTTCAGCTAAAATTCGTGCGACACGTCTAACATCGTCTGATTGTATCAATCCATCATGACCGCTAGGTGTGATGACCGAAAGGTCAACGCCTAAACGATGAGCAAGTGCTCTAACAGCAGGTGTGGCTTTGGCGTTAAAGGTTGCGCTTTTTTTGCGACTGGGTTTTTCTTCAATAAGGCTGTCGTTAGTTTCTACTTCACCAACGACGGTACCAGCGTCCTGTTGGGGCTCACCCTCAAATTCAACAAGAGGGTCACCAGTTTTTATGACATCGTTAATATCGCCGAATAAGTGGGTAACGGTGCCAGAAACAGGTGAGGGAATGTCAATAATTGCCTTAGCAGTTTCGACGGAGACTAAAGGGGCGTTTGTGGAGATGGTGCCGCCAACTTTAACGTGCCACTCAACGATTTCCGCATCGGGTAGGCCTTCGCCTAAATCAGGTAAATGAAATATATTCATCGATACTCCATAGCTTGGGTGGCTGACCTAATAATACGCTCAATATTTGGCATATAAAAATGTTCATTTTTAAACATCGGCATGACTGTGTCGTAACCAGTTACGCGCTGAATGGGGGCAAGCAAAGATGTAATGCTTTTTTCGGCTAGTTGAGCGGCTATTTCAGCGCCAACGCCACCTGTTTTAGCCGCCTCGTGGATAATAATGCAACGCCCTGTTTTTTTGACAGAATCGATAATGCTGTTGATGTCGAGTGGTTTAATTGTCGCAACATCAATGATTTCCGCATCGATGCCCAGTTGCGTTAATTGCTCGGCTGCTGCTAGTGTTTCCTTAAGCATTGCACCCCAGCTGATAAGTGTTACGTCAATGCCTTCACGCAGTACAAAACAGGTGTCTAACGGCAAGGCTTGGCCATTATCTTCTATGGTTTGTTTACCATCACGGTAAATGCGTTTGGGCTCTAAAAATATAACGGGGTCTGGGTCTTGTATGGCAGCAATCAATAGCCCGTATGCACGAGCTGGTGAGGAGGGTATAACAACACGCAATCCAGGGATGTGGGCGAAGATCGATTCAGTGCTTTCGGAATGGTGTTCTGGCGCATGTATACCACCTCCAAAAGGCGCTCGAATGACCATAGGGCAACTCAAGCGTCCCCTTGTTCGGTTACGTAGTCGAGCGGCATGGTTGAGGATTTGATCGATGGCT
>Ga0105358_10000987_pt1 | contig 14923 bp, 10 predicted proteins | sample GOMGulsemesocosm_5_FD_83509 | JGI IMG/M metagenome (GOLD analysis project Ga0105358, IMG submission 83509) | Methane-oxidizing microbial communities from mesocosms in the Gulf of Mexico - GOM15C Gulf of Mexico | ecosystem: Environmental > Aquatic > Marine > Cold seeps | place: Gulf of Mexico... | reverse complement strand
CGGGCAGAAGAGTATTCCTAGCTTAAAATATCACGGGGTATACCAGATTGGAGAACTGTAGGCTCGCTCTTGGATACTAGTAGCATGGTCTTCAGGATGCTTAACCTTCATCGCGACTGCATCATATAAAGTGTGCCTTGGTGTTGGAATTTCTAACACTCGGACATAATAGAATGCGCGTTGGTCTGCGTTAAACTCTGGGTCCTTCCACATCACCAACAATTCTTTTGCGCCAACGCTATTCTTATAGCTGCTTTTTTCTACATCAACGTTATTTTTAACAGCGGCAACACTGCCATCCCCTTTAACCTTACGCTCACTGGACACCGCTAAATTGAACACCTTTTCTTGGGGCTTACCGTCAGAGTCTAAATAGCCTTTAACCATCTGCACCCGGTCTAGCAATGCGCCCTTAGGGTCCATAACGGCCTGAACCAAAAATGATGGAACCTTACCTTTAGGCGCAGAGGTTAAGTCGCTGCCCATAGGAACGCCCTTAGCATAACCGGGAACAGCCACGTCTTTAGCCTTAATGTCAGAACGTTTAAACCTCCAACCACCAAACATACGCAAACCAATTCGACTGCCTGTGGTGGCATAAACTTCTTTGCGTTTAAAAGCCTTAAAAATTTCCTCGCGTGTATTATCTTTTGCCCACACAGCCGCCAGCCCAGAAGCAGAAAAATCCCAGCCTTTTACACTGGTGGTAGTTTCTTGGTCATAAGATTCCGGCTTGCCGAAAATGCTCACCTTGCCAGCAAAGTTATCTTCTTCCGCGCCAGCCTGACCAGTATGCGCATCGCTTGATCCAATTAGACCGAATTTATAGGGGTTTACACCAACCTCTTGCTCTATGCTCAAACCACGCTTGAGAGCAGAGCGTATATAATCGCCAGCCTTAATTGGCGTAGGGCCGGTAGATTTCGCACTGAGTAAATGGCGGTAGGTTTCGAAATTTGAAAATTCATCCTTGGGCGACAGCACTGGGTGAGTTTCAGAATCACCTTTAATTTGGGTCGCTTCGGCTACTGGCTCCCAGCGCATTCTCGTGCGTGCGTAGTTAGCGCTAATGGGGCGACCCTGGCTATCTACCTGATCAAACATCAAACCGCCACTAATATTGGAATTATGGGGTATCGATACAAAATCAGTGTTTTGTGTCTTACTGGTTTGCTCAAGCCACTGCCACAAACCCTCTGGGCTGTCATCGTCTAAGGCACTGAAAGGTAAAAACTCAGACGCCTTATTGCCACTTTGAGGTGTGAATATAACTCGGTGTAAATTATTCCCACCAGACGTCGATGTCCATTCCCAACCCACCATGGCCGTAAACTTGCCAGGCCTATTATAATGATCCGCTATTGAAGTAGTCTCTTGCCAAACACTGCGTCGAATCTTGGGTGTATTAAACTCTGGCACTCCTCGCTTTGCATTGAGGTTTCCCAAAAACTCTGCGAACACATCAGCTCCGCGCCCAGCCTTGATCATTTTGATAAAACGCTGGCCTGTTTCGGTACCGGCTAGATCTTTATCACCTTTAAACAAACGATATGGTACCCCCATCATTTCTGCATGATCCGCTATCACCAAAAAATCCAAAGGTGTGTCGATCTGCACCCTCGCGCCGGTTGTCGCATTCACGATAGGCAAACCTTGAGCGTATCGGTAAGCAGAGTGAGGGTCTGCATTTCGGTTCCCTAAAAAATAGGCGTCGGGTGAAAACGATGTATGTAAATGCGTGTCGCCCCAATAGAGCTTCGTCGCCGAACTACCTTGCTGATCATCAGCGGCATTCGCCGCGGCCATACTGAGTAAAGATATCGTTAAACCAAGTGTGATATTTTTTTTCATTTTTATATCCATTGCTCCAATCATCACATTAAGATTTTGTAATGATTGCTATCTATTTATTATTCTAATGCCCCCAAATTGCATACACGATAGCTCTCTACAGGCGCTCAAATAACACAGAGTTTACGGGGTGTACCAAATAGGCGAAGTGTAGGCACGCTCTTGTAATTCAACACGGCCCGCTTGCGGCTCCGTTCTTAATGCCACCTTGTCGAAGGTCGTGTGTCGCGGCGTTGCTATTTCCAGCACCCGAGCGTAGTAAAACGCTCGCTGCTGTGGGTCAAAGTCAGGGTCGACCCATAGAGTTTGTAATTGACTGGCACCGGTAGAGTTTTCGTAGCGAGCTGTTTTACCATCAACAGTACTCTCTAAAGCAACCATATTGTTTTTGAGAGCTCGGTCATTTGATGCAGCGATGTTGTACACCTGCTCCTTGGCTACGCCACTAGCATCCAGATAACCCTTTACGATCTGGATCCGATCTAGATTGGCACCCACAGGATCCTTGCTGGCCTGAATAATAAACCGCGGCGCCTTCCCTTTAGGAGCCTGGCTTAAATCACCGCCCATGGGCACGCCCTTTTTATAACCTATTTTGGAAAATTTCTTTGCGCTGGCGTCTTTGCTTTTAAACTTCCAACCACCAAACATACGCACTTTAATTCGGGGGCCGGTGGTCGCATAGACCTCTCTACGCTTAAACGCATTCATAATTGAGCTGCGGCTATTCTCTTCAGCCCATACCGCAGCCAAGCCAGAAGCACTCATATCCCAACCTGACGCTCCCTTCTTGCCGACCCTAAATATACTCTTAGTCCCAGGGGTACCGTCCAACGCCATCTTGCCATGGAAATTGCTTTCCTCGGCTGACGCCAGCCCAGAGTGGGAATCCGTCGATCCAATCACACCAAACTTGAATGGATTTACGCCGAGCTTTTGCTCTTGCTCCAAACCACGCTTCAATGCAGCACGAATATAGGAGCCAGCATTTACCGGCGCGGTCTTATCAACATCAGGACGTGTATCGATCAAATACCGATAGGTTTCAAAATCAGCAAACTCGTCGTTGGGCGACAGCAAAGGGTGTGTTTCTGAATCACCTTTTATCTGCGTCATCTCAGCCACCGGCTCCCAGCGCATTCGAGTCCGAGCATACTGGGCTGTTAACGGCCGCCCCTCTGAGTCGACATCGTTAAACATCTCCCCTTTTGAAATATTTGGGTTGTGGGGTATTGAGATCATATCCACCCCGTATTGGGAGGATGTTTTGTCCATCCATGCCCACAGGTCTTCGGCTTTCCAACTATCGATCGAACTAAACGGCAAAAACTGCTTTGCCTGAGCCTCGCTTGCATCTGTCATGACAATGCGATGCAAGTTTGCACCAGCATTCATACTCGACCACTCCCAACCCACAATGGCGGTAAACTTACCGGGTTGGTTATGCTTTTCCGTGGCCGCCAAAATCTCTTGCCACATGGTGTTACGTATTTCAGCCGAATTTAATTCGTTCATACCAGCGGCTCGCTCAGCGCTGTTGGCGCCAGCCACCAGCTCACCAAACACGTCGGCAGCGCGGCCTTCCTTCATCCACTTCATGTATTTCTGCGCAATCGGGATGTCAGCCAGAACCTTGTCACCACGGCCTAAGCCCCGAACGACGCCCATCAACTCGGCGTGATCAGCCACGACCAAGAAATCAAGCGGGGTGTCTATTTGCACTCGCCCACGGTGGTAGGGATGAATAACCGGATAGCCTTTGGCGTAGCGGTAAGCAGTGTCTGGGTCGGCGCTGCGATTGCGAAACAGGTAGGCATCAAACGAGTAACTACTGTGTAAATGAGTATCACCCCACAGCAAGGTTTTATCTGCATCAGCCTGGGCAAGCGAAGTGCAAGCTGCAAGCCCCGTAACAATAGAAAGTACACCCTTATAAACTGGCTTCATTATTGATCTCCGGTTTTTATTATCACTCGTCATTTGATAAGCCAAAACACGTTTAAAGTGTTTGGGGAACCTCTGATCAAGTCCCGCCCGCCTCTGGTATACAGAGCGGTGGAGCAGCAAGGCAATGAATACAGGCGGGCTGGTTGCCCGGCGAAATTTATTAACACCGCTGCTGCATTGCTCTGTATGCCCCAAAGGGCGGGACTTAATCAGAGGTCCCTTAGGCCTCCCGAGCCGCTTTATTCGCGTAAATTGACCTAGCAGCATAACTGAATGTGCATCCGAACCAATGACACATAGGTTGCATTAGGAGAGATTAATAAATTCAAATTGCCATAATTCGCCATAGTTGCTCCCAAAATCGTCCTTATCTCGTCAGCTGGCTGCCAGAACTTGCTTGTTTAATGGAATACATCAACCACACAGATACATAAGTAACAGCAACTCTATAGAGGCAGATATGAAGACAACAACTACCGGTAAACTTGAATTAACCCATGCGGCCAAAACCACCAAACAAAACCCTGAACTCCAAGCACTGAAGGCGATGACAAGTGCGCACTCGGGTAAAACCGCAAAATTATTGATCGGCGGCATACTGCTATCCAGCCTAAGTTCAGGTGTTGGTGCGCAAGCTGTCGACCATTCCTTAGTTGCCCCTAACATGAGCAACACCACCTCTGATGGGGTTCTGGCGAATAGCCTCTCCATAAATTCGCAGGGCAATCACAAGCCAGAAGCTTCAACCAAGCAAGGGTCGGCGGGAAAGCAAGGTGTTAGCTTTATTGCTAGCACTGTAGCAGGAGCGATGATCGCCGGGCCGATAGGCATGATAGTTGGCGCTGTTAGCGGCGCTTATATTGGAGAAAAAATTAAACAAGCAGACTCATTGGAGCAAAATGCTATGTCTCTTAGCCAATCTGAAGCGACCGTGTTTGACTTACAGCAACAGCTTCAGCATGCCAAACAACGAATGGCACAATACCAACGCATACAAAAACACGACTCCGAAAGCGAAAACAATAACACCGTTGCCTGGCAACAGCTGGAGTTCCAAGTTCTTTTCAGTACTGGATCCGATCAGTTAAACGCCCACGGCGAAAGAAGATTACAAGATCTCGCAGATTTTCTTAACAATAACCCTGAGCTACAACTGCAACTCGACGGCCATACCGACCCACGAGGCACTGATGAATACAATAATGTTCTCTCTAACTATCGAGCTGCTAATGTTCAACAAATTCTTATAGCACAAGGCGTTGATGCCGGCCGCATCCACCACCGGGGCCACGGCTCTAGGTTTGCTCAAGCTCAATCAGCACCAGATTACCCGTCTGATCGCCGAGTGGCCATTTCGATATTTAAAGCCAACACAAAACAGCTGGCATCAAATTAAATTCAACAACCCTATCCATAAAAATACCTTAGCCATATCAATTCAGCGGCAACCGCTATAAACGACCAATAGGCAGTTTATAGCGGCCCATACCTAACGCCCCGCCATGAACCCCTTCCATCCATTGGAATTTTACAGTTATAATTTTTCCTTTTTGTTATATCCCTGTGAACTTTAAAACCTACACTAAGTTCATATGCTTTGTGGCCTATTCAAGGTTTAGCGCTTACAGGAATTAACGACATGCCTAATAATTGTAGCGATAACCATCGCCAGTCACCGCGGGCGAACGCACCTAGCCCGACCAAACGTTACTTGGCGACAATAGCCGCGACGCTCTCATTGTTAGGCCTAACGCAAAACAGCCTGGCTGATAAAACACTGCAAAGTTCGGCGCTGCAGCCCAACGTCCTTGAGGTTTACACATCCCAAGGTTGCAGCAGCTGCCCCCCCGCTGAAGCCTGGCTAGGACACTTCAAGGATGACCCCGGCCTGTGGACAAAGATAATACCTATGAATTTTCATGTGGATTACTGGGACTACTTAGGGTGGAAGGACCCCTATGCTTCCGCCCAGTTCTCTCAGCGTCAACGTCAATACCACCACGCGGGAAAGAGCCGAGTAGTTGCCACTCCCGGATTCATGCTCAACGGTGAAAGTTGGAACGGCTGGTTTCGAAAGCACAAGGTTCCGCTCGAGGGTATTGCGAGCAAGCAAAACCTTACGGTATCCCTTGGGACAGAGGTCGCTAAATTCTCTCTACAACTACCAGAAAAACTAAAAATTAATTCAAGTAAGTTACGCGCTCACATTGCTATTTTGGGCTTCGACCAAGTAACCACCATAAAAGCTGGAGAAAATAGAAATAAAAACCTACCTCATGATTTTGTCGTCATGGGATACGACATAAAACGAATGAAGGATAGCTCTGGCTCGGCACTTGCCGAACTAACAATACCCAAAAGTAAACATCGCTCCAAGAGAAAAGCCATTGTGGCCTGGGTATCTTCAGGAAAGGACCCCAGCCCCATACAAATCGTTGCCGACTGGTTATGAGTTATATACGAATTTAATATCTATGGAATAAATGTATATGAAGCAGATACATTTGAATCGATCAGCTAAGCGCTGACATATACAACAAGAAAAGAAGTAATAGCTCCTTTGAGAATAGGCACGGGGAAAAAATCACATGCCCATGTCTATGCCTATGCCTATGCCTATTAAAAACTTATGATAGAGTTTCGGATTCCACCAAGGTGACCACAAACCTCAATGGCCCATCAACGCCTAAGGATGAGAACGGGTAGCACGTCACCAACAATAACTGCTGGGGAAGGATCTGCATATGATCACGCTCTATATGATGTATCGCTGTCTTACTGACTCGAAAAGACTTCCAGTGCCCATCAGCCGCCTGCATGTCGATAACATCATCAAGCTGTAAGTGTTTGAGAAATTTAAAATGTGTATCTCGATGGCCAGCAACAACGCCCTGTAATTTATCAACAACTCCACTCGCTCCTCTGACGTTTCCTGCTTCAATGACTTTCCCAGGACCAAATGCCAAGCTATTGCCCTTGGCTCCAGCCAAAACGTATTGGTCGATATTACCTCGGGTAAATTTAAGACGCGCTACAGGCCAGGTATCCGCCCAAGGCCAAGGTTTGTTTATGCCGCCATCCACCAACTGCCCCTGCCAAGCCTGAGCTATCAAATGTTGGGCCAAGATGGCTTTCATATGAATCCAAATCCCCTTGCCTCCCATAAACAATGCAAGGCAAAGTAAAGCGATTACCACCAATCCTCGTGCAGTAAATTGATGCCCTTTAACACTTAAAATATAGGCTACGTTCATTACACTGACACCCTGTCGCGTGAAAACAATTTAACAAACTGCCAAGGCCGCATAACAAAATAGGCGAGCAGCAGCAAAAACAGCGAAGTCAACAGCAATAAGTCCACTCCAGTCGCCGTTTTCGGATACACTTTTATAGTTGATCCCTTTGGTATTAAATTGGCCACTTTTACCTGAGGATTTTTAGACTTTCCTTTCTTTAAATAGTGTTTTTCTACGCGCTCTTCAACCGCAACAAAACTCGTAAACGGAGACATCAACTGATGCCGCAAAGCAACCTCAAGAACATCTTTTCTGACATCAGCTATCGCTCGGCCTTTTATTTTTTGATCCAACAGCGCTGAAATTTTTTCCCGCGCCCACAAACTAGCGACACCGTTATGTTCGGCAGGTGTGCCCTGGGCCAGGGTAATTCTTTGCTGCCACATAGCACCACCGATTGATCCTGTTACGGTTACTTCCCCTGATAACATTTTTGCGGAATTATTATCCGTTAACTTCGCGCTCACCGTTAATGGCTCACCCCAATATAAGTCGGGAATATTCTCAGGCCACATTTGTACTTTTAATTCAGCCGGCCATTCAACATTCACATCCGTGAGAACTGGGCTTTCTAAGCGTCGAAACAGAATTTCCATCTTTGCACCGAGCTCTCGTAGATTGCCGATACTGGTATGGCTACCGCGTCCAAATTTGGCTGCCTGAGACATAAAATAGCCATTTGGCGCTGAACCAATCCCCACAGTGAACAACCGGCCTTCGCCGAGCTTGCTGTCGACTAGCTCAAACAATTCAGCCTCATTAGAAACACTGCCGTCAGTAATAAACACTATTTGCTTCACAAACCCTTCAGGTGTATCAGCAGTCAATGCAACATTAAGCGCTGGAGCCATATTAGTCCCTCCCGACGCTTCCAAATTCTCGACGAAACCCAAAGCCTGGCGACGCTCCAATTTATTCACACCAACACTGCTAGGCGAATACAGGCTGTAATTCGAATTAAACTCAATGATATTAAAGCGATCCTCAAGCCCCAATCGCCCTACAGCCATTGATAATGCTGCCTTAGCTTGACGGATGGACTCGCCACCCATAGACCCTGACGTATCGATAATAAAAATAAGTTCACGGGGTATGTTTACCGGAACATTTAACGGCGGCATCAACATTAACAAGGCATACTCTTCTTGGCCTAATGTTTCTCGGAACATTGCTGCCGTGGGTTTCACTCCAACATCCAGCTGCCAACGCAGGACAAAATCTCGATCCATCGCCTCGTGGCCTGCAGTCAAAGAAATAGACTGTTGACGGCCTAAATTTTCAGATTTAATGCGATGAGATTCACTATGAATACCCAGTAGCGGCAAACCAGCATTCAATAATATGGCCAATGACATGGTGTTCGTCTCGGGGCTAGACTCATCACCCTCATCCACCGTGAAATTTTTAAACTGCCCTAACGTCCATTGGTTATCTAGAAACGTCTTAGCCTTATTGCCGGAGACTGCGTCCGTTTCAGTTTCATCGTTAGTTTTTCGATCTTGCTTTATAAGCTGAGCTTTCGTAAATGTTGAGGGCCACCCATCCACGCCAAGAGAAATTGCATCTTCTTGCTTAGTATTGGGACTTGCCTGGAGCTGTGCTGATGGCTGGTATCTCGGCGTTATTGTCGTCGGCAAACGCAGTTCGAAGTCTAGACTACCATGGTTGTTTTTAACTTCGATTTTCTGCAACACCGTCAACTCAACCACAACAGTTTCACCGGGACCAATATTGGCCAATGACTGCCGAAAGACGTTTGGCCTTAACTGCTCGGTCAGCCCCGCTCTCTGCCCTTTTGCCTTCGCCGCTTTAAAGATTCTCTTCGCCTCGGCCTTTTCTTTAATTCTACCGACAATTTTTCGATCACCAATCTGAATTGACATCGCCTTCACCGCAGAACTTTCCTGCAGAGGAAAGCGGTACACTCCGTCGAGCCTCTCCTTTCCGGGGTTGCGGAAAGTTTGTTTCATTATTATTTCCGCAATCAAACCATTAACACGAATATCAAAATCAGTCTGTAGATGCAAAGCCGCTGATGAACGCCCCGCTGAGCGCAGCTCCAACTCCCCGCCTCTTAGCTCTGGCGCACCAAACTCCTGCCTTGGCTGCCAAAGATATTGCTCGTTACTTCCAGCGCCAGCCATCTGAGCCATTGTCACCGGGCTCACGCCAAGCACCCAAGCCACAACAAAGCCAATGAACCATAGGCGCGATCGGCTATAGACCTTGGGTCGCAGACCAGATACATCTTGTCGATAGCGCGCAGGACACTTTTTAGAACCATGTTTAGCCAGCTGGCAGTGAAATTTCATATTTAGCCCTCAATAGTTTTGATTGACTACATTTAAACTAATGAGACGGACATATTTGTAGATTGACTATGGCAAAGAGCAGAGCAATTATGATGAATAATGGCAGGCCGACAATTTGTTACAATTCTCTATAAAATGGACATCAATCATTTGACCTGTTTTGAAATGTTATCGATAAAGGCCGAAGATCAAAAACCTAATCTGAAATTGCGCCGACTATGCGCCACTGCACACAAAGGATTCACAATGCCCCGGCACATTGCCATAGTAGAAGATGAACTGACCATCGCCGCAAACTACTGCGAAGCCCTCACAAGACAAGGCTTTAAAGTGCAGCACTATATCGATAGGCCCTCTGCATTAACGGGGTTTAGCAATACCCTGCCCGACCTTGCCATCATCGACGTGGGTTTGGGCGAAGAGATAGAAGGCGGTTTCGACCTGTGCCGTCAACTCCGCGAAATGGCGCCAAAGCTGCCGATTATCTTTTTAACGGCTAGAGACAGCGAACTCGATATGATCAGTGGTTTAAGGCTCGGAGCTGACGACTACCTGACCAAAGATATTAGCCAGGCTCATATGCTGGCTAGAATTATTGCCTTATTTCGCCGCGTGGATGCCATGCGAGTTGATCACGACCACAGTCAAGACACCGTAATTGAGCGCGATGAATTACAGCTCAACTTGGACCGCATGAACGCGCTTTGGAAAAGCCAAGACCTCGACCTTACCATCACCGAGCTTTGGATGCTGCATGCCCTAGTGAAAAACCCTGGTCATGTTAAAAATCGACAGCAACTGATGGATGCTGCCAACGTTGTGCTGGATGACAACACCATCACGTCGCATATCAAGCGCATACGTAAAAAGTTTGTTCTTATCGATCCAGAGTTTGACAAAATATCGACCGCTTACGGCATGGGCTATCGCTGGCAATCCAACAACAAAACTAACGTATGAAGCTATCCAAACAATTGTTGGTCATAAGTTTGTTAACCCTCGTGATTCCATGGGCAGGGTATTTACACCTGCAAGAAATCGATGAGCTGCTACGCAAAAGCCAGAGCCAAGTCTTAATGGCAACAGCCAAAGCCACAGCGGCACGAATCAGCAGCGAACCAGAGTTGGTCGGTCGATTCAAGAATACGAACCCTAACAGCCATTCTTCTTTTTATGCCGCCGACCTACCTCAGGCTATTGTTGTCGATGGTTACGATGAAGACTGGCGGCCTCAGAATGTATTTAGCTACTCTTTTACCGATATTTTTGGGGAGAGTGAAAATACAGTAGATACCACATCCGCGCCCACCTTGTCGGTGCAACTCGGAGTGCGGCGCCGACTGATACCGACTTTTGAAAATCGTCGTTATATTCACAACACCCCCCTGCAAGACACCCTTTACATTGTGGCCAAGGTCAACAAGGCAAATATCAGCTATCACCACCCTGGAAAAAGCGACGCCCTCAACGGTGACCATTTACGCTTAAGGTTTACCGACAAAGATGGCTCGGAAAAAAATGTATCGATCGGCGCAAGCGCACCAGGCCAAGTCCAAGTACGTCAAATTAATTCAACCGACGACAAGCCGTCAGGCGCGTTGAAGAACGAGCTAACAGAGCATCGCATCAACGGCGTATGGAGGGAGACAAACTCGGGTTACCAAATAGAGCTATCAATGCCGCTCCAGCTCGCTCTAAATGGCCTTAGCTTAAACGCCATCCTCCCTACGCTCGAACACAGCGGCAACGACGCGGATGCAATAGAACCCACATGGGCTGGTAATCTGCACTGGGATAGCACGCCACCCATGCTCAACACTCAAAACCCCGAACTAAAACAGCTGCTGCAAGTTTTCATCGGCGATGCATCAAGCCTTGCCTTAAGCAACCAACAAGCGCAACTAATGGCCATCGCAGCCCCCCAAGAACCCGCCGACTATACGACTGGGCTACACCCCTTTAAAGCGTGGTTTTATCGCTTCATATTGCAAACAACCCAGCTAAGGCAAAGAGACCCAAGTATTGTCACTGGTACATTCAACGGCCACGCTATCGATCAAGCAATTCTCGGCACCCCATCAGCAGGCTGGCACCAAGAGGGCCAACAGCTTTGGCTGCGGGTTGTTACTCCAATAATTCCAGACAGCGGTTCGCGTGAAGGCCAAATTGTCGGCCTAGTCATCGCCGAACAAAATAACGACAATCAAGCTCGGCTGATGAACTCGGCCGTCATGAACTTGTTACTTTATGCCAGCATTGTCAGCGTATTAGTCGGCGGCGGCCTGCTGCTCTACGCCAGCTGGTTAAGCTGGCGCATACGCAGGCTCAGCCAGTTGAGCAGCAGCGCTATTGATGACTCTGGCAGCCTCAATGAAACTGCCGTCATCCAGTTAGAAAATGGTTTCAGCGATGAACTGGGTGACTTGGGTCGTAACTACGCGCAACTATTGTGGCGCCTACAGGGCTATACCGATTACTTAAAAACCCTCTCCGCGAAACTATCCCATGAACTACGAACCCCCTTGGCCATAGTCAAAACTTCACTGGAGAACCTTAGCGAACAAAACGGTCAAGAAGGAAAGCTGTCAGAACAAGACGCTACCTATGTGCAGCGAGCCCTTGCCGGTAGCGCGAGGCTCTCCTCTATTCTCAACGCCATGAGTGCTGCAAACCAAGTTGAATCAGCGATCAACGCCGCCGACCCAGAGCAGTTTTGCCTAGCTGACTTATGCCAGCATATGGTCACGGCTTATAGCGATACATTTACGCCACAGATATTCCACAGCAGCATTATTTCTAAGGCACCCTTTTTCGGGTCCCCAGAACTGATCGTTCAACTGCTCGATAAACTAATTGATAACGCAGTGGACTTTTGTGGCGCTGAACAAGCAATTTTTATCCACCTCAGCGAGACGGCTAGCGCCTATCAATTAACCGTTGAGAATGACGGGCCGCTCTTGCCAACTCAAATGTCTCAGCAGATCTTTGATTCTTTAGTATCTATCCGCGCCCACAAAGCCGATAATGAGGTTCATTTAGGCTTAGGCTTGCATATCGTCAAGTTAATTAGTGAATACCATCATGGGCAACTCCAAGCTCATAACCGCGCAGATCATAGCGGTGTCGTATTCCAGTTAACTTTGCCGAAACAAGCTCCATTTCACGCAAGTGCAAATAGGCCTTGACTTAAAAACTGGAAACCGCATAATACCGCGTCCATAATTTAGACCTAACGTTATAGGAGCAATACGGTGGCAAACTCACCTCAAGCCAAAAAACGTGCCCGCCAGAACGAAAAGGCTCGCCAGCACAACGCCAGCCTTCGCTCCATGGTACGCACATGTATTAAGAAAGTTATCGCAGCGATTGACGCTGGGGACGCTACTGCTGCGAAAGCGGCTTATGATAGCGCAGTCCCAGTAATTGACCGCATTGCAGACAAAGGCATTATTCATAAGAATAAGGCAGCTCGTCACAAGAGCCGCTTAAATGCCCAAGTCAAAGCCCTAAGCGCTGCTTAATTCAGCCTTAGTGTTTTAAAAAAACCGGCCATGTGCCGGTTTTTTTATGCCTGCAATTTAGACCTTCAATTCCCAAGCTAAGCAAACCCTACCCTCCTCACCACATTTTCACTAACAGCCTGCGTCACCTTCATCGCACCACAAAACACCAAGCCTTTATTTGCAGCAAGGAGCGAAACCCAGCTCAACCTCAAATTCACAGCATTCCCCCACCCTTAGACTTCCTACCCAGAAGCTTCGACGCCAACATCCAAAAACCCCACCCTTTAGAACCAAAGCCCAAAAAAAGCCTTAAACACATGGGCTTATTTTGCATAAGCGGCAGCGCCAGCCGACAAAAAACGTGACATATTTCACAAACCAGAGACACAAACGTGATCCAGTTCACATAAAGGCGAGCCAATGCTTCACTCAAAACTCTTTACGAAGGCGCTTCTGATATTGGTCAGCATACTGATATCAAACACAAGCCTCGCATCCCCAAGAGAGTTCAACTCTAGCATCGAGTCTATTTACGCATGGCAGAATTTATTGCAAACCGCCAAGAAGGAACAGCTTCAAACCCGTGAAGTTTTAAAGCTCGTCAATGATTACTTCAATGAATTCACCTGGCAGAGCGACGCTCAGCGCTGGCAAGAAGCGGATAATTGGTCAAACCCTACCGACACCATTCTTTCGAGGACTGGTGATTGTGAAGATTTAAGCATCGCAAAATTTGTTACCTTGCTTGCTCTTGGGTTTCCCGAGGAGCAACTACACCTACAATATGTGCAAGCGTCTACACAAGGTGGCGCACACATGCTTCTGAGTTACACCGAACACGGTCAACAGTATATTCTCGACAGTTTAGACAAAGAGCTGAAAACAAAAGGTCAACGACAAGACCTGGAAGCGGTTTACCACTTCAACCGCTTAGGCGTATGGATCCCTAAACTGGGAAAGAGCAAGCGCAGCAACACACTACTACCCTCATGGAATAAAATGGTTCAACAAGATAGCTTGCTGCTCGACCCACAGCTTGCAGCCTCTCTCTACGCCCTACTGTAGCCCTTGAGCGCAGCTATCTAGCAACGACCTCAAAAAAACTATCTACAGCTCACGCGTCAGCACAAAGCTCACACTAGCCAGGCTGGATCCACACACCATTAGTCCACTGACAATCAATTGAATCCAACGCCATATGTATCAACAAGCCGATACCCACAAGGCGCGTCTTTGGAAATGCCGACAATAGAAAGTAAACGGCAATAAACCCCAGCTGATGCAAAGGATGAAAACCGATACTGCACCTCCCGGGGTCGTAAATGGGGCTAGCTAATATATGATCTACATCCACTACCATGGTCGCCATCAAAATACAGAAAGAGCGCCGCCAAGATTTAGGGTGAAACAACAGCGCCACACCCAACGGCACTAAGAAATGCAAAAACAAATGAAAAACAGGACCTCCCCGCCCATCCCTCACTTCATTGTGGTAAACAAAGAATGGGACAGCCTTATTGCAGAAACAAAAAAACGGGCATGATAGCCCGCTTTTTCGCTTTAGGTAAGGCTATAAGGTAAACAGCCCCCTCCTATCAATAAACGCTATCCACCAACTGCTTGAGCCTCGGTATCAGCATCGCCCTCTAACTTGCCCTCAGAACCCTCAAGCCATTGTGTCTCATCATAGCTCTCACCGTGAATACTATAATGCACACCGAACCAGCTCAGCACGCCAGATTTAATACTGGCACCCAAGGAGTACAGTGACGGCACAAACAGCAAGGATACAAATAACGCGAACAAAACACCAAAGGCCAGCGCGATCACAGCGGGGTGCAAAAACTGAGCCTGGGTAGAACGCTCTGCCAGCATTGGCATCAAGCCGATAAATGTCGTAACCGATGTCAGCAAAATTGGACGAAAGCGCTGAACACCAGCCATTATCAACGCATCTTTAACGGCCATTCCTCGCGCCCGTAATTTGGTCACGTAATCAAGCAGTACTAAATTG
>Ga0105358_10000986_pt1 | contig 14929 bp, 16 predicted proteins | sample GOMGulsemesocosm_5_FD_83509 | JGI IMG/M metagenome (GOLD analysis project Ga0105358, IMG submission 83509) | Methane-oxidizing microbial communities from mesocosms in the Gulf of Mexico - GOM15C Gulf of Mexico | ecosystem: Environmental > Aquatic > Marine > Cold seeps | place: Gulf of Mexico... | reverse complement strand
TCCAAGTAAAAGAACAATTCAACCACACATATGCCTTATTTTTCGGCTAGATTGTACTAGTAAACTCTTTTGAACCAAGGTGAAACACACTAAATTCATCTGCCGTCATTTTCGTCCATTGTTCATTCGATGTAAGCGGTTCGGTTGCTATCACGGTAACCACATCTTTAGGGGACGTTTCTTTTTTAAAATCAACGCACAAGTCCGCATCTAACAATTGCGCCTCAACAAAAGGAGCTTGGCGTGTTAGCCAATATAACTTAGTGCTACAAAAAGCATATAAGTTATCAACATCGCTCATAAGTACATTAAAAACACCGTGACTCGATACTTCTCGGCATAAATTTTCTACGGCATTTCTAATTTTTACTTTGCTCTTGGGTTTAACTGGGAACTCTTTACGGAGTTGGCCTAAAACCCAACAAAAGGCATACTCACTGTCCGTTGTACCGACTGGTATATAGCCGTTAAGTACTTTTTTCTTAATGCCTTTTAACTGGCCATTATGTGCAAATGACCATATCTGTCCCCATAACTCACGTGAAAAAGGGTGCGTATTTTCTAAACAAACGCGCCCCCTATTTGCCTTTCTAATATGACAAATAACCTGTGTGCTTTTTATCGAGTAATGCTGAATAAACTTTGCAACTTCCGAATCCGCACTGGCGATGGGGTCGTGAAAAGATCGATAGCCCTTACCTTCATAAAAAGCGATGCCCCAGCCGTCCTTATGCGAACCCGTTTCACCGCCGCGTTTAATTAAACCACTAAAGCTAAAGCAAATATCCGTAGGCACATTCGCGCTCATCCCTAATAATTCACACATAATGCGTGCTATATCTCTTCTATAACTGTACGTGCTATTGGGACTTGGACGTATTTCTTTTTACCGTTCTTTTTAACCCAAAAGTAGTAATAACCTTTTTGCGACTCCGATGTGACTTTACTGTCTAGAACGGTCCATGATTTTTTATGCTCACCCTCATAAAAGGTCACCAAATAGTCACCTTCCATCCAGCTCACGCCCAATCGGGAAATTTTATTTTGCTGCTCTTCCGAACAACCACTGCCAAGTAACATCACGGCTATTAACACAACATATTTCATGAATTTTCCAATTTTCTTAATACGAGAAATACCATTACAAAAGCACCACCGATCGCACAGACCCATACGTCTGACCTTTGTAAACCTAGCAAACTACCTATACCTGCCCCAATGGCCGCTCCAAGACCACTAAAAGCCATACTTCGCATCATTCTACAAAAACCACAATCTGAGCCTTCTCCAAAAAATTTTGGCATTACGATACCTCCTTTTTTTGTCTTGAAATGTCAGCATTATTTTTTTCTTCAATTAAAGAAAAAAGTGCGCTGATATGTGCTTCATCGTCATTTAGTGCCGGTATATAGTGGTATTTTTCACCACCTGCTTTTAGAAAAATATCACGATTTTGTATCGCAATTTCTTCAAGTGTTTCTAGACAGTCTGCCGCAAACCCAGGGCAAATAACATCAATATTTTTAACTCCTTCTTGCGCCAACTCTTCTAAGGTTTCCACGCAATACGGCTGCACCCATTTTGCTTTCCCAAAACGAGACTGGAAAACCATTCGCCACTGTAGTGGCTCAAGTGCCAGTTTTTTTACCAGTAATTCCGTAGTTTTAGTACAGTGTTTTAAATAAGGGTCTCCTTGCCTAATCGTTCTCTCCGGCACTCCATGAAATGAGAGCAACAGGCAATCTGCTTTACCGTGTGCAGCCCAATGCCTCTGAACACTCTGCGCTAATGCATTTATATAACCTTCGTGATCATGGTAATCGACAATCGTTTGACTTGCGGGAGCACTTTCCCATTGCGCATATACTTGCCGAAAAGCTTGCCAAGCTGTCCCCGTACTAGATGTTGCAAATTGCGGATACAGGGGTAATACAATAATATTGTCCACATCACTTTCTTTTATATCTTTAAGCGCTTTTTCAATCGATGGTTGGCCGTATCTCATAGCTAATTTAACTTCATACTCTCCTGCTGACTTTTGATCCGATAACGCTTGCAATGCTTGCTGAATACGCTTGGAGCAGACGAGTAAAGGCGATCCATTCTTAGTCCATATTTTTTTATATGCTTTTGCGGATATCGCGGGTCTTTTTCTTAGGACAAAAAAATGTAAAATAAACCACCATAGAACCCGTGGTATTTGTACAACTCTTGGATCCCACAAAAACTCTCGCAAATACTCTCTAACAGCCGTTTCCGTTGGTGCTTCTGGCGTCCCTAAATTAATCAATAAAACAGCCGTTCTTTTCATCTCACAACGCCATACAACATTATTGACCCATTTTTAATAAACTTAAAAACTCTGCCCGTGTTTCAGAGTTTTTACGGAATTGACCTAACATACTCGACGTAGTCATTTGCGAGTTTTGTTTTTCAACACCTCTCATCATCATGCACAAATGTTTTGCTTCTACAACAACTGCCACCCCTTTTGCTCCGGTCACCTCAAGAATAGAATCTGCAATTTGCGTAGTGAGTTGTTCTTGAATTTGTAATCGGCGCGCATACATATCAACAATTCTAGCCACTTTTGATAAACCCAGCACTTTTCCATTAGGTAAATATGCCACATGGCACTTACCAATAAACGGCAGCAAATGATGCTCACACATGGAATATAGCTCTATATTTTTAACGATCACCATATCATCTGCGTCAGAGTCAAAAACGGCTCCATTAACAATGCTATCTAAACTTTGCTGATAGCCACTCGTTAAAAAAGACATCGCTTTCGCTGCACGCTTTGGTGTGTCGACTAAACCTTGGCGGTCAACATCTTCCCCAATGCCTGAAATTATTTGTTTATACAGTTTTTCCATCTATCCCGATCACCTTAAAAAGTCGTCAAAGTATACCGTTTTATTCATTGTTTTAAGCTAAATAATTCTGCTGTAAGGTGCCATTGATTCGAGACCCGCCAATAATACTTCTGTCCCAGCACTTTTTTGCCGTGCATGTTCACTAAGATAACGCCGCCAATGTTTTCCACCAGGTTGGCCTGCAAAAAGCCCTAATATATGGCGCGTCATATTTTGCAAGGAAGCACCCAACATCAATTGTTTTTCAATATATTGAATATAACCATCTAACACTTGCCTTCTATCTAATAACGGTTGTTGAAATAGTTGATGCTCAATATCTGCTAAAAAGAATGGGTTGTGATACGCCTCTCGACCAATCATGACACCATCAAGGTATTGCCAATGCTGTTGAATACTATCAATCATATCAATGCCGCCGTTCACTACAATTGATAAAAAAGGGAACTCTCTTTTTACTTCGTAAGCCCTATCGTAATTTAGTGGTGGAATAGTTCGGTTTTCTTTCGGCGAAAGGCCATTTAAAATTGCTTTACGTGCGTGAATGATGAAAGTGTCGCAGCCTGCTGTAGAGACCTTTTCAACGAACTCCATCATGAACTCTACAGAATCAAGGTCATCAATACCAATCCGTGTTTTAACGGTAACAGGAATATCAACACGCTGTCTCATTTCCGAGACACATTGCGCCACTAATTGTGGCTCAGACATTAAACAAGCACCAATACGGCCGCTCTGTACACGGTCACTTGGGCAGCCTACATTGATATTCACTTCCTGATAACCAGCCTCTTGGGCAAACTGAGCACAAGCTGCCATATCATCAGGGTTACTTCCGCCAAGTTGCAAAGCTACTGGATGTTCAAAGTCATCAAATGCCAAAAACCGTTGTCTATCACCATGTAGTAGCGCACCTGTTGTCACCATCTCAGTGTACAGCAGTGCGTTAGGCGACAATAGTCGATGAAAGTAACGACAGTGTCGATCTGTCCAATCCATCATGGGAGCTATGGATAACTGTCTATTTATGTCTGACATGAATAACAATGCGTTTTTCTGTTAGAATTTAGTCAAGTGATTTGCACATACTGCGCCTCACCTTCATGGAAAATGGATCTTCCTCAAATATGCGAACAAATAAAGGTTTATACACTCTAGTACTTTTTATCTGCAGTATTTTTGCTGCTGGCGCATTATATTACATAAACCTTAACTCAAATAAACTACTCAAGCAGTCAGCTACGTCTACTCTTGTTATGCAACAAAAAATCCACGCTATAAACGGTTTATCTCAGAACATTCAAAACCGCTCTTACACCTTACTTAGCATGCTTAATGAAAAGGACCCCTTTATTTTAGATTCGTTAAATCAAAAGCTATACCACCAAGCGTTTTTATTTAGGCAGCACCGTGATATGTTTAAAAAACTTGAGTTAAATTCACAGCAACTTAAGCTTTTTAAGCAGTTTCTTAAACTCACTGATATGAATTCTAAAAACCAGTTAGCCGTTGCAAAACTCTTAACGAATGAAGAAAAAGCTACCGCTATGGTGCTTTTATTTGATAAAGCCATCCCGAATCAAGTGCCTATAACTAGCCTTTTAAGAAAGCTAGAAAACCTTATAGAAACAGATAATATTGAAGTACTTGGCACGTTAAAAAAACGAATTGATAATAACCAAAAAATACTATGGGCTTTAACAATACTACTTAGCTTTTTCCTGATCGCTTTTATCAGCCAATTGATCAACGTTCTTAAAGCCTAAAACAATACATTCATTGATAAGCTAACCACTGCCTACATTAGCCAGCATCGTTTACTAACAACAATACTTACCTAATACTCAACAAAGGAGTAAGCAACCTCATCAACTAAAACAGCTCATCGGTAAAGCGCATATTAACAAAAGGTCGGCCTTTGATAATGATCTCTTCTAATACCCATTTAAAGGGTATAACGATTATTTTGACTATAACCTTGGCTTCATGCTATTTAGGCATATTAAAGCATCATATTTGATGCTTTAATTAAGCAGTAAAAAGTTACTAACTTGCTAGCCAACTATTGCCAGCAATACACCCGCCGCAACTGCAGACCCAATAACACCCGCTACATTAGGCCCCATTGCGTGCATTAATAGGTAATTATGTGGGTTCGCCTCTTGCCCTACTTTATTCACCACACGAGCCGCCATAGGAACTGCAGACACACCTGCCGCACCAATGAGCGGGTTAACTTTACCACCGGTTAATTTGTGCATCAATTTACCCATTAATATGCCGCCGGCTGTGCCAATTGAGAAAGCTGCCATACCTAACACCAAAATACCTAGTGTTTCAGCTGTTAAAAACTTATCAGCTGATAGTTTTGAGCCTACAGCTAAACCTAGGAAAATCGTCACAATATTAATTAACTCATTTTGAGCTGTTGAACTCAAACGATCAACCACACCACTTTCCCGCATTAAATTACCAAAAGCGAGCATCCCAACCAACGGCGCGGAGGCAGGTAAAAACAAAATAACAGCCGTTAAGATGATCAATGGAAAAATTATTTTTTCCTTCTTACTCACATGCCTTAAATGTTTCATTTCAACCTGACGCTCAGATTTTGAAGTAAGCGCACGCATAATGGGTGGTTGAATAAGTGGCACTAGGGCCATATAAGAGTATGCCGCCACGGCAATCGCACCTAATAAATCAGGTGCTAATTTTGACGCTAAGAAAATGGCCGTTGGCCCATCCGCTCCACCAATGATGGCAATAGCTGAAGCATCGGCCAAACTGAACTCCATACCAGGAATCATATTCATGGCTAGAGCTCCAAGCAGTGTAGCAAAAATACCAAATTGAGCCGCTGCACCCAACACCAGCAGACTCGGCATTGCAATGAGTGCACCAAAATCAGTTAATGCCCCAACACCCATAAAAATTAATAAGGGAAACAAACCCGTATCAACGCCCATATGATACAAAATTCCTAACAGGCCATCTGGCCCACTAATTCCGGCAATAGGAATATTAGCTAAAATACCACCAAAACCAATAGGTAATAGCAGTAATGGTTCAAAGTTTTTTGAAATCGCCAAGTAAATTAACAATAACCCTATGGCAATCATTAATATATTGCCCCACTCAAAATTTGCAATACCCGTTGACTGCCAAATTTGTAATACGCCACTATCCATTTATTTAAACCTTAACAAATAAGAACTAATGGTGCACCAGCAGGAACTGACTCACCTTCTTTAACAAAAACATCGGAAATTTGACCGTCAATATGCGCCCTTACTTCAGTTTCCATCTTCATGGCTTCTAAAATAATCACTACGTCACCTTCGTACACGTCATCACCTGTTGCCATTGCTATTCGAACAATATTCCCTGCCATTGGAGACAATAACGGCTCATTTTGGCAAACCGCACCTGAAGCATCAGGTTGTTTTGGTGCTGCTGTCACTACGGGAGCACTAGCGGCCGCGGTTGTTGCTGTAAGGTTTTTAATTGACCCACTTGGCCCTACTTCAACCTGATACGTTTTACCATTAACGGCCACATCGTATGTCTCACTGCCGGTCGTTTCAGCCTTTGCAGTCGCAACAACACCTGTTGGAATCGGCTCAAAAGCATCAGGGTTATCTCTATTTTTAATGAACTCTAAGCCAACTTGGGGAAACAGTGCGTACGTCAGCACGTCATCAATTACTTGATCCGCCAACTGCAAGTCACCTTCTTTTGCTTTCGCTTCTAACTCTGATGCTAATTTATCCAACTCATCGTCAATTAAATCAGCTGGACGGCAAGTAATCGCTTCAGCACCCTTTAATACTTGCTCTTGAAGTTCTTTATTCACTGTTGCAGGTGTTGCACCATATTCGCCTTTTAACACGCCTGCTGTTTCTTTACTAATTGATTTATAACGCTCGCCCATCAAGACATTCATGACTGCTTGAGTACCAACAATCTGTGATGTCGGCGTTACTAAAGGCAGATACCCAAGGTCTTTGCGTACTAGTGGGATTTCGGCTAATACCTCATCAATTTTGTCACCTGCATTTTGCTGCTTCAGTTGACTTTCTAAGTTTGTCAACATGCCACCAGGAACTTGCGCGATAAGAATTCGCGAGTCAACGCCTTTTAATGAGCCTTCAAACTCTGCATATTTTGGTCGAACTGTTCTAAAGTATGCGGCCACTTCTTCAACACTTTCTATGTTTAAACCCGTCTCACGATCGGTTCCCTCTAACATAGCGATAAAGGTTTCCGTTGGCGAATGACCATACGTCATACTCATGGATGATATAGCCGTATCCAACATATCTAGGCCTGCATCCACCGCTTTCAAACACGTTGCGACACTCATACCTGTTGTTGCGTGACTGTGCAATGCAATAGGCACATCACACTCAGCTTTTAAGCGTTTAACCAATACCTCTGCATCGTAAGGCTTTAAAAGACCAGCCATGTCTTTTATCGCAATTGAATGACAGCCGGCATCTTCTAAGCGCTTACCCATATCAACCCAGCTTTCTAGGGTATGCACGGGGCTTTCAGTATAAGAAATAGTACCTTGCGCGTGTTTTCCAACTTCAACTGTTGCCTTAATAGCAGTTTCAAGGTTACGCACATCATTCATCGCATCAAAAATACGAAAAACATCCATACCATTCTCTGATGCTCGTTCGACAAACTTTCGAACAACATCATCTGCATAATGGCGGTAACCCAATAAATTCTGCCCACGCAATAACATCTGTTGTTGCGTATTAGGCATCGCAGCTTTTAATAAGCGTAGACGCTCCCAAGGATCTTCACCAAGGTAACGGATACAAGAGTCAAACGTTGCCCCTCCCCAAGTTTCTAACGACCAATAGCCAATTTTATCCAGCTTTTCTGCAATCGGTAACATGTCTTCAATTCGCAACCTTGTTGCGAAAAGGGATTGGTGGGCATCGCGCAAAACGACATCAGTAATTTTTAATGGATTCTTCATGATTTTTAAGTTTATTTAGAGCGAAAACGTCGAACTGCAATAGTAATTGCCGCAACGATATCCTCATTAATATCTGTGGAAATAGGGGTTTTAGTACTGTGTTCAACAACGGGGTCGTACCGTTGAATTAAAATAGAAACCCCTTTGATGGCAAAAACCAACAGGCCTAAGATGAAGAATACCATCCCCATCCCAAGTAACATTAGCTCAACACCTTGTTCTAATAAGTTTGAAACATTCATCCGGCCATTATAAGGCACCCACCACCGAAAGATAAAATAAATATACAACCGCTTACTTAATTAGGCCGCTAACAAATAACTCTCAATCGAGCTGAACACCGTTAAACACACGGTCATCGGCCTCATTTTGTTCCTGCCGTCCAACTTCAGTTAATTCTTGCTGTTTAGATTTATCGATAAGTTTTTCGACTACTTTTTTTCTACTGTTAGTTTTTTTAAATGCCTCCTGATGCTCACTTACTTTTACTTGCATGCTTTGAACTGCCTTAATCTGTTCTTCAATAGCATGGTCCAACTTTTGTACAAACTCTTGATACTCACGCAGCCTTGACGCTGACATGCCACCTTGCCCCTTAACCTTAAATTGAGCAACGTAATCATCACGGTAGCCCTTCAATTTTTCAAGTTGCTCAAGGGACTCTTGCTGCTCTTGATACGATTGATTCATCTTAACAGCAGCCGCTGTTTCGTTATTTTCGGCAATTTTTTTAACTGGCCCAAATCTTTTTGATTTTTTCAACACCACTCCCATTTACAATATCTTTGGCATAGCTGCCGACTTCCTTTGTTGTAGAATACTTTCTAAGCCTTCAATGCTTTCATCAAAACTAACCGCCTCTGTGATTCTTTGTTGAAGAAATTCTAGCATTGATTCATGCATATCAATGGCTTCATCAACTGATGAATTTGTACCTGGTTGGTAGGCCCCAACATTGATTAGGTCAGCATTTTGTTGGTACGTTGAGTTTATTTTTCTAAATTCACGTGCCAGCTCTTGATGTTCTTCTGGAACAACTTCCGTCATCAAACGACTCACCGATGCTTCCATGTCTATCGCAGGAAAGTGCCCCGCTTCGGCCAAACTTCGAGACAAATGAATATGGCCATCTAAAATAGCTCGGCTTGCATCGGCAATGGGGTCGTTCGTATCATCCCCTTCTGTTAACACCGTGTAAAAAGCAGTAATTGAGCCACTGCCTTTATCTGAGTTACCCGCACGTTCTACTAAACTTGGCAACTTACTAAAAACTGAGGGCGGGTACCCTTTTGTTGCCGGCGGTTCATTAATCGCCAAGGCAATCTCTCGTTGAGCCTGCGCATACCGAGTCAATGAATCCATTAACAATAAAACATTCTTTCCTTGATCACGAAAGTATTCGGCAATACTAGTCGCCAGCATCGCACCATGCATCCTCATTAACGGTGGGTCATCCGCCGGTGAAGCTACGACAACTGCTCGAGTCATGCCATCTGCTCCCAATGTTTTTCTAACGAACTCGTTCACTTCTCGGCCACGTTCGCCGATCAAACCCACCACCACAACATCCGCTTTGGTATATCTTGTCATCATACCAAGCAATACACTTTTACCCACACCACTACCCGCAAACAACCCTATTCGCTGACCTTGTCCAACAGTTAATAATGAATTAATCGCCCCAATGCCAACATCAAGCGGTTCTGTAATTGCCCGTCGGCCTAGAGGATTCATCGCACGACCGTGTAAGGGCATCGTATCCGTGGTGTGAACGGGGCCTTTCCCATCAAGTGGCTTACCACCTCCATCTATTACACGACCTAATAAACCAGATCCTACGTGTGCCATGCTGGTCAATCCCATAGGGATGACACGACAATCCTGCTCAAGGCCTCTAATATCACCCGTTGGCATTAAATATAAGCGCTCACCTGAAAAACCAACGACTTCAGCCTCCGTCCGATTACCATCAACAGTTTCTATCATACAGCGACCACCGATTGTTGAACGACAGCCCACTGCTTCCAATGTTAAACCAACCATTCGAGTTAACCGACCTTCCACCAACATTGGTTGCGGTTCCTCAATTCGTTCTTGGTACGCTTTCAAACGATGCAACCACCTATCTGAACGTTTTTTTACAAACGATAGATCGTTCATAAAACAGCTCTTTCATCACCCAATGCTTGAGCAATAATCGCGAGTAAGCGATTCTCAATCGTCGCATCGATCGTTGATGCATCCGTTGAAACACGACAACCACCCCGTGTTATAACTGGGTCTTCAACCACTTTCCAACGAGCCTCATCATCTAATGAGAGCGCTGATTTAACCAACTCTGCATCTTCAGGGTGCAAAAATAATTGAATATTCTGCGAGCTTGAAGGCAACGCAGCCAAGGCTTCTTTTACTACACCAATAACTTGGCCTGCATCGACTTTCAGTTCTCGTCGAACCAGTTGTTTTGAAATCTGAATAGCCAGTGATGCAATTTCATTCTCCACTCGTTCATCAAATTCTTCATACGGGCTGGCTAACGAACTAATAACGGATTCCAGCGATTTTACCTTTTTTATAACTTGCGCCTCACCCGCCTTTAAACCTTTTGCAAGTCCTTCTTCATACCCTCTTTTAGACGCTTCTTGTATTGTATATTCTTGGAGTTTTTCAAGGTCATTGGCCGTTGGTGCTTTTACACGACTAATATCAACATCAACGGATGCTCCCTCGACAAATGATGGAAAACGCCAAGAAGAAACATCATCTTTTTTTGTTGATGATTTAGACAAATTCATCGCCTCCAGAGCCACCTAATGAAATTTCACCGGAGTCTGCTAGACGCCTTGCAATAACCAATACTTCTTTTTGCGCCGCCTCAACATCACTAACTTTAGCAGGTACTGCTGCCTCCATATCGTCTCTCAGCATTTCGGCTGCACGTTTGGACATATTGGCAAATATTTTTTCTTTCAATGTTTCTTCTGCTGCACGTAATGCTAGTGTTAACACATCGGTTGACACTTCTTTTAGTAAGCCCTGAATGCCACGGTCGTCCACATCAATTAAGTTATCAAAGACAAACATTTTATCTTGGATTAGTTGCCCAATTTCATCATCTGATTCGACTACTGCATCAATTAATTCGGCGCTCACTGAGCCATCCAAGAAATTCAAAATGTTCGCTGCCGTTTGAATACCGCCCATTTGTGCTGTTTGCGCACCAGAGTTGCCTGACAGCTGATTCTCCATAATAGCATCTAATTCTTGCAACGCATCTGGCTGCACACCCTCCAATACGGCAATACGCATTAACACATCCGGCCTAAGCTTTGGTGCGAGGTAGCCCAATGTTTCAGCTGCTTGGTCGCTATCTAAATAAGATAAAACAATGGCCATAATTTGCGGGTGTTCTAAACGGATAAAGTCTGCAATCGAACGGGGATCCATCCATTTAAGCTGCTCCAAACCTTTAGAGTTTCTACCCAACAAAATACGGTCAATAACACCACCAGCTTTATCAACACCTAGCGCAGTGGTCAGTACATTTTTAATATACTTATCGGAATCAATGCCCAGCGCAGTTTGTCCGCCAATCGTCGTGATAAAATGCCCAACGACTGAGTCCAAAGTTTCTGTCGTAACATTTTCAAGTGATGCCATGGCAGTACCAACTTGCTGAACTTCTTTCGGCCCCATATGCTTCATTACACCGGCTGCATGTTCTTCACCTAAGGACAATAAAAGTACCGCTGCTTTTGCTGTTCCACTTAACTCATGTGCTGCTACTTGTTCTTCAACCATTATTCTTGTATCCATGTTTTCATGACTTGGGCAACCCGTTTCGGATCTTCACCCGCTATCTTTTGTGCCATATCTAAACGTTGCTCATAACTTTTCGGCGCTTCTAACATCATCAATTCTTCATCCGACTCAAGCGCCAATGGCGAATCACCTGCCGACTGAACTCCTCTCTTATCTGCCATCATAGAGCCACTTGGTGCCATAATTGCACCTTCCGTTCCAGCCGATAAGGTCGCTACTGTTGGTTTTGCTAACAACGTTTTGATCGTTGGCTTTAGTACAAAAAATATTAATATTAGTGCAAAAACCCCACCAACTACTTGTTTGGCAACATCTAACACCCAAGCCTGCTCCCATAAAGGTATTTCAGGCAGTGCCAGTGGTAGTTCTGGCTGCCTAAAGGCTAAGTTGGTGATGGTAACGCTATCACCTCGTAATTCATTAAAGCCAATCGCCTCTTTTACTATGCTAGTGAATTTAGCAATATCTTCATCTGTATAAGGCTCTGATGTGCCGGCTGCACCTTCAGCTGTTATAGCGCCTTGCCTATCATCAATCACAACCGCCACTGTTACCCGTTTTATGCGGCCAGTAGACAACTTGGTGTGGCTTATTTTCTTATCCAGCTCGTAATTCTTAATGGACCTTTTATTGACATTCTTTGCACCTGACGATTCATCCGTTGCTGTACCAGCAGCTACTTCCGGCGCCACACCTGTAGCTGGCGGTTGATTTGATAATGCACCGGGAACACCTTGCGTACCCGCTAAAGTGCTCTGCTCTTCGGTCACTTGCTCACTTCTTAAGGCAGGTAAGTCAGGATTGTACTGTTCTTGTGTTTGTTCGGTTACCGTAAAATCAACCTCAGCTGATACCGACGCACGAATAGCACCAGCCCCGACTATCGGTAACAAAATATTCTCTACACGATTAATTAGATGCTCTTCTACACCTTGCTTAAATTCAAATTGATTACTCGTCATAGACATCACATCATTTGACGTTTTAGAACTTAAAAGCGAGCCTTTTTGATCAACAATTGTGACTTGTGTTGCATCCAACTGTGGCACAGCTGAAGACACCAAATGCAAGATAGCCGCTACTTCAGGCTTGTGCAGTTCCCGCCCTTGATGCATATCCACAACGACTGATGCACTTGGTTTTTTACGGTGCCTTAAGAACACGGACTGTTTTGGTATCGCCAGTAAAACACGTGCAGAACGCACACTTTGGATGGTCACAATAGAGCGGGCAATTTCACCTTCTAGCGCACGTTGAATACGTGCTTTTTCAATTGCTTGACTACCACCAAAACCTGTGTCTTTTTCTAGTAGTTCAAAGCCTTGGCCACCACCTCGGGGTAGTCCTAAGCCCGCCAACTGTAATCGCAACTCATCCACTTTTGAGCTAGGTACCAAAATAGCGCCAGAACCCGCTTCAAGTTTATATTCAACCCCTGATTGCTGTAAACCTGACACAACCGCACTCAATTCCCTGTCGCCCAAGTTGCTATATAACAAACTGTAATTGGGTGTTTGTGACCACAACACCACAGCGACACCTAAAGCAACACTGATTGCTAGTGCAAGCATGACGCCCAGCTGACGCATCATCATATTGCTTTGTGGTAATTGCATTGTTGCTTGCTCAGCAGGAGTTGCCATAATATTGGACCTATAATATTTAAATTAATTGTTTGAGAAAGTGGTCAGTCACGTCTACATGGTCATGCGCATGACATCTTTGTATGCATCCACCAACTTATTTCTAGTTTGCAAAACCGTCTGGAACGATAAATTAGCTTTTTGCAAAGACACCATGACTTCAGCCAAACTGGCATCCGTTTCACCTTTTGTAAATGCTGTTGATAGAGCACCTGCGTCTTTTTGCGTCTTATTCACCGCCTCAATCGACTGGCTTAACATAGTAGAAAAATCTGACGAGCTTGTTGGCTTTGTTTCCACAACAGAACTTGAAGCCTGTGCCGACATTGCTCTCATTTGCGCTAATACACTATTTATTTCCATGTTACTCATAATCTTTCCTCTTACTATTTTTAATACAGATCCACGTCATCATGCCGGAATTTCAACTCCTGCCTCACGCATGCGTGCAATTTTGTAACGTAATGTTCTTGCACTAATACCTAGGCGCTCAGCGGTATTTTTACGGCTACCATTAGAATTCACTAGGGTATCGAGAATCAGCTTATCTTCAACCGCTCTAACACCCACACTTAAATCATTCTCTACAGCTGCTCCAGCCTCAACCGACACATTTTGTAATGGCGCTGAGTCTGACTCAAAAATCAAATCGTTTTCGCTAATAATTGAGCTAGTCGCCATAATCAAAGCCCGTTGAATAACATTTTCCAACTCTCGAACATTACCCTTCCAAGTATGACTCTCAAGCTGCTTAATGGCATTGGCAGATAGCTTAGGTATCGATTGTTCGCCGCAGTAATGTCTAGCAAGCATCGTTTTTGATAACGCCAGAACATCTGATTTACGTTCTCTTAATGGTGGAATATTGATGGGAAAGACATTGATTCTATACAATAAATCCTCTCTAAACTTACCCTCCTCAACGAGCTCCCTTAAATTCTTATTTGTGGTAGCTAACACGCGCACATCAAGAGATATCGTCTTTCTCCCACCCAAACGTTCCACTTCTTTTTCTTGTAAAACACGTAATAATTTAGCTTGTAATAAAATATTCATTTCTGATATTTCATCAAGCAGAATAGTGCCTCCCTGTGCCTGTTCAAATTTCCCTGGTGAAGACTGATAAGCACCTGTAAAGGCCCCTTTTTCATAACCAAACAACATGGCTTCAAGCATGTTTTCTGGAATAGCCGCACAATTTATAGCAACAAATTCTTTCTTACGTCTATTTGAGTTTTTATGTATAAAACGCGACAGTACTTCTTTACCCGTGCCGCTTTCACCTTGTATAAGTACTGTTGCCTCACTCTTGGCTACTCGTCCTGCTAGCGCAACAATATCTTTCATACTGCTATCATTACTCGGCAGCTCTCCAAATGTTGTCGCTTCTGGAGCAATAGTTTGCTCAACATTAACGATCAGTTCATCTACTTCAAAGGGTTTCGTTAGGTAATCCGATGCACCCGCTTGTATCGCTTTCACCGCTTGTTCAACAGTAGCATGTGCCGTCATTAACAAAATTGGCAAACTGGGGAAACGTACTTTTAGTGTCTCAAGTAGCTCCTGCCCGCCCATTTTATCCATTTGAACAT
>Ga0105358_10000983_pt1 | contig 14972 bp, 11 predicted proteins | sample GOMGulsemesocosm_5_FD_83509 | JGI IMG/M metagenome (GOLD analysis project Ga0105358, IMG submission 83509) | Methane-oxidizing microbial communities from mesocosms in the Gulf of Mexico - GOM15C Gulf of Mexico | ecosystem: Environmental > Aquatic > Marine > Cold seeps | place: Gulf of Mexico... | reverse complement strand
CTTTTAGGTGAGTTGGAGTATCAGCGGTTACTAGACAACCTAAAGCCTGGTGAACACGCATTAATGGTGTTTAATCGTGGTACTTATTCTTATGTTAGTACAAAATTTACTCCCCAAACAGTGCCAACCCGTCTAAGCGTCACTCAAGGAGAGTTTCCGGTAGACATCCGAGATATTGATTTTTATAGCTACTATGATCCTTCATTCAATGTAGAAATCCCCAACATTAACCAACAAAATATATTCAGAATAAAATCTCAATCCGGCTTTGAAATAAGCCAATCTTTTGAAATATCACTTGCGATTAACTATAGTCAGACATTCTTGAGTACACAGCAATATCAATTCACTAAAGATCTACTTTTACCAAAAAAATTATTTTATACACCCATAGTGGTAATAGAAAAAAAACAACCTTTATGGGTAAGAATATGGTTAGGTCGTAGTACCGAAATAGCGGTACTTTCACTATACCTTATTATTTTATCCTTATTGTTTTTGAAACAAAAGCAACTCGCTCGCCACGTTAATGCTTTGCATAGAATACGCTTAACTATGTTGGTTTTTACTATTTTTTACATCGGTTACTATAGCCAAGGTCAACTATCTGTTGTTAATATTTATACGTTATTATTGTCGTTAGTTAATGGTTTTACACTTGAAGTGTTTTTATTAGATCCAATTATTTTTATTCTGTGGGTATTTGTTTTCATCAGTCTATTTATTTGGGGACGAGGTCTATTTTGCGGATGGTTATGCCCTTTCGGTGCTATGCAAGAAATAATAAGTTTATTTGCAAAAAAACTCAGTATTAAACAAATAAAAATATCACCGAAGAATCACAAGTATGCACAAAAAGTTAAGTACATTATTTTATTTGCGCTGCTGGCAATATCTTTTTATTCTCTTTCATTAGCCGAACAACTTGCTGAAATTGAACCTTTTAAAACCAGTCTTACTTTAAATTTTATTCGCTATTGGCCTTTTGTACTCTATGCTACGCTTTTACTTCTTATAAGCCTAAAGATTCACAAATTCTATTGTCGTTATATTTGTCCTTTAGGAGCCGGTTTAGCCATTATTGGTCGCTTTCCACTGTTAAAATGGTTAAGAAGACGAAAAGAGTGCGGAAACCCCTGTCAGTTATGCCGCAATAAAAAATGCGATATTGATGCTATCAACATTAATGGTTCAATAGATTATGGTGAATGTATTCAGTGTTTAGAGTGCTTAGTTACCATTGAAAACCCTAAGTTATGTGTTGTTAATAAATACAGTAACCGCTCTATTAAAATAAAAAATGTTGCCTAACAACCTCTAAGTTCTACAGACCCTAGATATAAATTTCTAATGGCTATCTCTAGGCATTAGTCTAAAACTGTTAACCCTATTAAGCAGAGTCATGACAAATACAAAAACAATAGTCGCTGTAAGTAAATCAATTGATGTAATAAAAGCTAGTAGAGAACTGCAGAAAAAATTAAATCACCCTGATATTAATTTTGTAATTTTTTACTGTTCGGCTGTCTATCAGTTAGATGAATTAGCAACAGCAATGACCCAATGCTTTAAAAATATTGATATTGTAGGCTGTACCACTGCAGGTGAGTTTACCCGCGATGGTTGTGAGAAAGAATCAATTGTAGCCATAGGGTTTTCCGGTCAATACTTTTCTATTAGCGCTAAACTGGTAGAGTTTATGGGTGAGTTTGACATTGTTGATGCACAAAATACCATGAATGAACTCATTGAACAGTGCCATTTAAAAGCGCTTGCGCCAATTCAAAAAAATAGTTTTCTGCTGACTTTGCTTGATGGGTTATCATCAAAAGAAGAACAGTTCTTACATACCTTAGATTCTGCTACTAAAGGTATCCCACACTTCGGTGGCTCAGCAGGTGATGGTGTAACTTTAGCTAATACCCACGTTTTTTATCAAAATAGTTTTCATCAACAGGCCGCAATTGTCATTTTAATTAATACCAAATGTGCATTTGAAGTATTTAATTGTAATCATATTAAACGCCCTACCGAAAAGTTAGTGGTCACTGAAGCTGACGTTCAAAATAGAACAATATACGAGCTCAATGCGATGCCCGCGGCACTTGAATACGCTAAACTACTCAACATGGGTATAAACGATTTAACGCCAGAAGTTTTTTCTCTTCACCCGCTTGCGGTAAAAGTAGGCGGGCAATATTTTATTCGGGCGATACAAAAGGTAAATATTGACGACTTAAGCCTAACTTTTTATTGTGCTATTGATGTTGGTATTGTACTAACTGCTGTTAAAATGGATGATATTTTTCATTCATTAAACCAAAAGTTAGAAAATATTACCCAACGCATTGGAAATTCTGAGTTAGTACTAGCTTGCGACTGCTTTTTACGTCGTATTGAAATAGAACAAAAACAATTAAGTGAAAGCGCTAAATTTTTATTTGCCAAATATAACATCGCAGGCTTTAACAGCTATGGTGAACATTTTGATGGCATTCACTTAAACCAAACTTTTGCTGGTGTTTTTATTGCAGAAAATAAAAACAAAGAGGGTGATATTAATGAATAACCTATGCAATGAATACTCATTAGTTGATCAAATAACACAGCTTAAAGAACACAATGCTAGATTAAAAAAAATTAATAATGCCTTAATTAAACGAGTAGAAAATCACAGTAATCATTCCCTCCCGTATAATGCCTTTGAAAACTCAGTATATTTAGCTAAACAGGTAAAAGAGAAAACCCAAGAATTAAAAAACACATTAGCCAAGTTAGAACATACTAACCGGGACTTAACACAAGCAAATAACAACGCTAATTTATTTAAACAGCGTTTTATTGATGCAATCGAGAGTATACCTGAAGCGTTTGTTTTACTAGATTGTGAAGGCAGAATTATTCTACAAAATAGTACTTTTTCTTCTTTTTGGGAAAGTTTAGGCCTCTCTACTGATGTAGGTGTGAACCTTAACGATTTAAAAGACAGAGCTAAAAATCTTGGCATAATTCGCCATGTTCATCCTGGTGACGCCTATAATATAAACCCCGTCTACAAATTATCAAATGGTAGATGGTTTCAATTAAATGAGCGCCGCACAATGGAAGGTGGTTGTGTAATAACTTATAACGATATTACTGCATTAAAAAATGCCGAGAATGTTCGATACGAACAAGGCATGGCTAACAAGTCTTTTTTATTGCAAAGTTTAGTTGATAACCTTTCTCAAGGGGTCGTGTTAATCAGCAGCCAACAACAGATTGAAGTGTGGAATAAACGCTTCGCTCAAATAAGTCAATTATCCCCTAACCTACTCAATGAAAAACCCTATTTTTCCAACATACGTAACTTAACTGAACTTGATTTAGCGCCTAAAAAAGAACATGCTTACTATGTACAAACCTTATCAAACGGAACTGTAGTAGAAATACGAGATCATCATTTAAGTAACGGTAAATTAATTAAAACATACACTGATATCACCGAACGACATCGTTATGCAGAGTCATTGAAAAAGAGTGAGCGCTGGTTACGACTAATTACAGATAACGTTCCTGCCATGATTGCCTATGTTGGTGCCGATCTTAAATTTCAATTTACCAACCAAGTTTATACTGACTGGTATGGTCATTCATCCATTAGCCTATATGAGATAGAAAAGAAGAATAGCGGTACAAGCTTCAATTTTAGAGAAATTAAACCCTATGTTGATAAAGCCCTTACTGGGGTGAGTGTTAGCTTTGAAACTGAAGAAAAGAACCTAGCAGGCGATCCTTGTTATTTATTAAAATCCTATGTGCCCAATATTGATATTAAAGGCCAAGTTCTTGGTTTCTTCGTTCTTATACGTGATATTACCGCCCGAAGAAAAAATGCTTTAGCCCTACAAACAGCACATGATTTATTAGAAGTTAGAGTAAAAGAGCGTACCTCTCAATTACAGACAGAAATTGAAGGCCATCGACAAGCACAAATTAGTTTAGTCAAAGCAATTAAAGAAGCAGACGATGCCAACATGTCTAAAACCAAATTTCTTGCCGCCGTTAGCCATGATTTATTACAACCGTTAAATGCAGCACAATTATTTAATAGCTCAATATCAGAACAAGTTCAAAATACAAATCTAACGTCTATTGTCAATTCAGTTGATGCTTCACTGAGTGATTTAGAAAACTTAATTTGTACCTTAGTCGATATTTCAAAACTTGATGCTGGCGTTGTTAGCGCAGACAAATCTTCCTTTAAACTTGCTGACTTACTTGATAATTTAGCCAATGAATATCAACAACAAGCATATCAATATGACGTAAGTTTTCATTACATAGCGACTCATTTAGTAGTGCATACTGACAGTGTTTTATTAGCGCGTGTACTACGTAACTTTCTTTCCAATGCTTTTAGATACACAGAAAATGGCAAGGTATTACTTGGTTGTAGAAGACAAGGAGACCATGTTTCTATTGAAGTTTGGGACAATGGATTTGGTATAGCTAAAGATAAAATCAACGAAATTTTTCAAGAGTTTAAACGACTAAAATCATCTAAAGTAGCTTTTAGAAATGGTTTAGGTTTAGGATTAGCTATCGTAGATAAAATAGCTAAAGTATTAGAGCACTCGATTAAAGTAGATTCAGTTCAAGGTAAAGGTTCGATGTTTTCGATTCTAGTCCCCCTAGGAAAAGTAAATTTACTCCCCACACTTAACAAGCATTCTAATCAAATATTGCCAAACACTATTTTGGCACAAAGTACAATTTGGGTTATTGATAATGATGCTAATATATGTGCTGGTATGGCTCGACTACTCAGTGGCTGGGGTTGTGCAGTAATAACCGCCTTAAGCCTTGAACACCTTGAACAACAGGTTAATATTTATCAAGACCATGCTAATATTTTAATTGTCGATTATCATTTAGATAACGATGAAACAGGATTATCAGCTGCTAACGCTATTAATAAAGGTAGAACCTTATCAATACCAACATTAATGATAACCGCAAACTATAGTCAATCACTAAAAGACAAAGTAAAAAAAGCAGGTATCTTACTACTTAATAAACCAGTAAAACCAATGAAACTAAAAACAACCATGTTACATTTATTAAGGTAAATAGAAGAGATGGTACTCAGTATTCTCTTCATGAAATTAGTTGTAGCTCCCCTACCTAAATTTGAATTTTCACTGCATACTTAAATTAACAGACTGTTTTAGATGTAATTACTTTAAAACGGCTTAACTCAAAAAGCATGTAGAATAATCTATTACTTAGTTTTTATGGGCTCTGTTGTAGTTTATTGTTGTCGCTTAGGTTAACGTTAACGCCAAGCGTTATGCAGCGCGTGATTTGAGCTATTTGAGTTAAAAAACTAAATTCCCTCACAGTCCTTTAAAAATAGAGTGATCACAGAACGACAACAGTGTTCTACAACAGAGCCTTTTTATGTTACATTATGCGTAAATTGATCACTAAAACAAAGGAATTGGTCAAACACCACTATCAAATAACACCTCTGCACAATCTAATATTATTGGTAGTGCGCAGTATATAAGTACTAAAGACATCACTCGTGCTCAAGCAACATCTCTTGCTGATCACATGAGAAATCAACTCGTTAGTGTAAATATAAGTGAGGTACAAAATAAGCCTTTTCAACCTGATGTTCAATACCGTGGCTTTACTGCTTCGCCTTTATTAGGTTTACCACAAGGTGTTTCTGTTTATTTAAATGGTGTAAGGTTTAATGAACCCTTTGGTGACACCGTTAACTTGGAGCTAATTCCGTTAGCAGCGCATGATAGTGTGACTTTATTTAACAGGTATTTGCACTCACAGGCAGATACCTTCCTTTTTTGATTTCCCTCTTTTGATATTTTAGGTGTTTTTTATGTATATCCCCTCTACTCGTTTAGTTCTCTTTATTATTATTCTTTGTATTACCTACACAAAAGCTAATGCAACCGATGCAACTAACGCAAACACTTATGAAAATTTACCAAAAGTTAGTGTTGGGGTCTTAAAATATGGCACGGTTAATTGGGAAATTGACGTTATAAAGCATTATCAATTAGATAAAAAATATAACTTCAATTTACAAATAATGCCGTTAACTAATAAAAATGCCTCTGCAGTGGCGCTACAAAGTAAAGCGGTTGATATTATTTTAGGTGATTGGTTATGGGTAAATCGCCAACGTTTTAATGGTAAAAGTTACACCTTATTTCCCACATCAATTGCCTCTGGTGGTTTGTATATTAAAAGCGACTCTACCGCAAAATCACTACACGACCTTACTCAAGCTAAAATTGGGGTTGCTGGCGGTTCAGTGGATAAAAATTGGTTATTATTACAAGCGTATGCGCAAAAAAAATATAATCTAAATATTAAAGATCATGCGGAGATAGTTTTTGCAACACCGCCATTATTAAACCGTTTAATACAACGAGACGATATAGATGCATCAATAAATTTTTGGCATTACAATGCAAGATTAAGTGCCAATGGTTACCGAGTATTAGTGAGTGTGCCAGAAATACTAACTGAGTTAGGTATAACCAATAAAGTACCTATGTTAGGATGGGTATTCGATCAAAAGTGGGCTGCTAAGCACAAGCAAAAACTTACTGGTTTTCTTCAAGCATCTAATGAAGCTAAAATGGTATTACTTTTTTGTGATGAAGAATGGCAACGTATTCGACCTTTAACAAAAGCAGAAAATAATAAAGTTTTTATTGCCATAAAAAAAGAATATAGAACGCGATTACTACCTAAATTCGGCCCTGAAGAAATGAAAGCAGCTAAACAAGTATTTGCTATTTTAGCGCAGCAAGGCGGGCGAAACTTAGTGGGTAAAGCCACAACATTAGCTGAGGGAACTTTTTGGCAAACAGCTGATATAAATCACCCTATTTCTAATCAGCTGACTGAAGGCTCATCAAACGGTCATGCAACTTGCGCGTTTAAATAGGATCATAGACCATTAAAAAACATGCCAACGCACAAGCAATAACCAGTATGTTATTAACCTCATTACTGTCTGTATTTATGTCACCAATATATGGCAGATTATTGATGTTAATAATCTTAGCTAGCACCTGGCAGGGTATTGCTTGGTTCGTTAACAGCGCAGATTTTCCGTCATTATTCATTGTGTTGGATAGCTTTATTTATCATTTTTTTCAAGGTGATATGTTAGTCAACCTCATGGTTACCTTAAACCGTGTAATAATCAGTTTTATCATCGCCATGATATTAGGTGTATTTATTGGTATTTTAATGGGTACGAGTAAGCGCCTTAACCAATTATCAGACACTTTACTCATAATAGCTCTTAATATCCCTGCCCTAGTGACTATTTTACTGTGTTATATCTGGTTTGGCTTGGTTGAGTCAGCCGCAATTATGGCTGTTGTCATTAATAAAGTACCCACGGTGGTCGTTATGATCAGAGAAGGTGCCCGTGTGGTAGATGACGATTTATTAAATGTCGCTAAAGTATATAAATTATCATTAAGTAAAACCTTCTTTAAAGTTTTCTTACCGCAACTTTATCCCTACATTATGGCTTCAGCACGCGCAGGTTTATCTTTAATATGGAAAATCGTTTTAGTGGTAGAACTATTAGGTCGTAGTGATGGGGTTGGATTTGCCTTAAACACATTGTTTCAATTTTTTGATATAGCCGGAATTCTTGCTTATACCTTCGCTTTTATTTCAATTGTATTAGTCATAGAAAACCTACTTTTCAAGCCATTAGATAAATTAATTGCAAGAGGGGTTCACCATGATAGCACTTGATATTGCTATTAAAGATAAGTGCTACACTAATAACTCTGCGGTGGTACTCAAAGATATACAATTTAGCGTTAAGCCCGGGGAGTTTATTGCTATTATTGGTCCTTCTGGCTCTGGAAAAACCACCTTACTTAACATGCTTTCTGGCCTTGAAGATGCGACAGCGCAAAAGCTGCTATATAATTCAAAAACGCTCAATGGCACTAAAGAATACCCATTAGGTTATGTTTTTCAACAGCCAAGGTTAATGCCTTGGCTAACGGTTAACGAAAACCTACAGCTAGTTTTACCCTCAAAACAAAGCAAAAAAATTGAGACCTTACTGGCGCAAGTCGGCTTAGCAGACAAAGGTCACTTTTACCCTAGGCAACTCTCTGGCGGCATGCAACGACGAGTCGCTATAGCAAGAGCTTTTGTTGTAAACCCTGAGCTAATTTTACTTGATGAGCCTTTTAATTCTCTTGATGCTCCAACGGCAGCTAAACTTAGGTTACTACTAGTAAGCCTGTGTAAAAGTTGTGGTAGTACCGTTATTTTTGTTACTCATGATTTAAGTGAGGCTATTTATTTAGCGGATCGTATTATTTTTATTAGCAATCCCCCCAGTTCAATCATCCATCAAGTTACGGTTGATTTACCTAAACCGAGAAAAGAGTCAGGAAGTGTTGAACTTGCTTGGCAAGCAAAATTAATGACCCAGTACCCTCGAATTCTCGCCGGTATGGTTGAATGAATCACCCTGAGCTAATATTTTTGCTAAGGATCAATCTACTATACAAATAAGGTATCATAAAAAATAATTTACTCAACTTGACCATAAAGTTCTTTGTCAATTTTTATTCTTTCCTGATTGATCTACAAAGGCATGTTATTCAATTATTTTAGGTGCGAAAAGAAGGTTAAAGTATTAAGATGTATTTATTTCAACAGGCAACACTATGTATAAAATTTTAGTCGCTGATGATCACCCTTTATTTAGGGATGCTGTAATTAATATTATTGCACAAACTTTTCCTGAATCTGAAATCCTTGAATCAAAAGACATTGAATCATTGCTCGCTATTGCAAAAAAAAATAATGACATCGATCTTATTTTGCTCGATTTAAACATGCCCGGCATGTCAGGCCTTGCCGGATTACTTGATTTACGTAACCAATACCCAACAATACCAGTCGTTATTATTTCAGCAGAAACTGAAAAACAAGTTATTTTACAAACTATTGCTTATGGTGCTGTTGGCTTTATTGCAAAATCATCGACAAAAAATGTCATCAGTGATGCTCTTAAAAGTATATTTGAAGGTAATGTTTATTTACCCGCAGATATTATACGTTCACAAGCAACCGTTAATACTTCAAAAGAGTTAGGAGTATTACCAGAAAAAATGCTTTTATTAACACGTAGAGAGTTAATGGTGTTAAAAGACTTAACAAAGGGGGAAGCAAATAAACAAATTGCTTTTAACTTAAATATTTCTGAAACGACGGTAAAATCACATGTCTCCTCTATTTTGAAAAAACTAGGTGCATCCAATCGTGTGAAAGTTGTAGTCGGTTATAGCAATATAGATTTTAATCAATACTTAAAGCGTTAAAATTAACCAACTGCTAAAGCATGAGTTTTAGCTCCAATTTATTCTCGGTAATTAACCCTATCTATTCGGAGAAAACAAATGCGCGCTTATCAAGTAATTACCGCTGACGGCATTGATGCTATTGAGCAAATAACAAGAGAAATTCCCACACCTAAAGACGACGAAATACTTGTTAAAATGAAAGCTTGTTCGCTAAACTACCGTGACATACTGATCACGATGGGTGGATATGTTAGAAATGATAACCGTCCTATTGTGCCTTTATCAGATGGTGCAGGAGAAGTGGTAAAGGTAGGGAGCTCTGTTAGCGAGTTTACACCTGGGGATAGAGTTATTGGCAACTTTTTTCAGTCATGGGAAACCGGAAAAATTGATGATAATGGCCTTAATTCTGCGATGGGAGGAAGTATTGATGGAGTCCTCTGTGATTACTTTATTTTAAAAGCAAATTGCAGCGTAAAAATCCCTGATTATCTTACATATTCTGAGGCAGCCACTCTACCCTGTGCGGCTACAACCGCATGGCATGCATTGGTAACGGTCGGCGAGATAAAAACTAATGACATTATTCTTTTACTAGGAACAGGTGGCGTTTCAATTTTCGGCCTTCAGATCGCTAAAGCACTGGGAGCCACCACGATTATCACGTCATCGAGCGATGATAAGCTAGCGCGTGCTAGTGCCTTAGGGGCTGATCATATTATTAACTATAAAACTCATCCTAACTGGGAAGAAGAAGTACTTAAAATCACTGATGGTAAAGGTGTTGATAACGTATTAGAAGTTGGAGGTGCGGGTACTTTTGAGAAATCTTCCGCTTGCGTAAAAGCTAATGGCACTGTTTCTTTAATAGGGGTACTAACGGGACTAGAAAGTCCAAGTATGAGCTTAATGACTATTTTTAACCTCTTACGAGTTCAAGGTATTTATGTTGGCAGTACAGATATGCTTAAACAGTTAATTGCCACTATGGAGATACATAAAATTCATCCCCAAGTTGACAAATCATTCCCGTTTTCTCAAGCAAAAGAAGCCTATCAATGGATGGCTCAGGCAAAACATTTTGGCAAAATCGTTATCGAAAATGACAATTAAAAAAGAGCTTTTATAAAACGGTAAAAATTGGTACTTTTTTCTCAAGCCTAGTATAATACGTGCCATTATTTATTCAGTTATTATTGTTACGGAAGCCTTATGCTAACAGCAAACAACATCACTCAGCAATTCGGCGCTAAGCCTTTGTTTGAAAACATATCACAAAAATTTGGCGGCGGTAACCGTTACGGATTAATCGGGGCAAATGGTTGTGGCAAATCTACCTTCATGAAAATTTTAGGTGATGATTTAGAGCAAACCTCTGGCAATATTAGCCTTGATACTGGTGAGCGTTTAGGTAAATTACGCCAGGATCAATTTGCTTTTGAAGAATTTAATGTCATTGACACCGTAATAATGGGACATACCGAGCTATGGGCGGTAAAAGAAGAGCGTGACCGTATTTATGCTTTGCCAGAGATGAGTGAAGCTGATGGTATGAAAGTGGGCGACTTAGAATCTGAATACGCTGAAATGGACGGTTATTCAGCAGAGAGTCGCGCTGGAGAGCTGTTAATGGGTGTTGGTATTCCTGTTGAACAGCACTACGGTTTAATGACTGAAATAGCACCTGGTTTTAAATTACGTATTCTACTGGCTCAAGCATTATTTTCAGATCCCGATATTTTATTACTTGATGAGCCAACCAATAACTTGGACATTCATACCATTCAATGGTTAGAAGACACCTTAAACGAGCGTGATTCAACCATGATTATCATCTCCCATGATAGACATTTTTTAAACAGTGTATGTACGCACATGGCCGATTTAGACTACGGTGAACTACGTCTATTTCCTGGTAACTACGACGAATACATGTTGGCGGCTACACAAGCGAGAGCACGTTTATTATCAGATAATGCGAAGAAAAAAGCTCAAATAGGTGAACTACAAGCCTTTGTTGCACGTTTCTCTGCCAATGCATCAAAAGCAAAACAAGCAACCTCACGCGCTAAACGAATAGACAAAATTCAGCTAGATGAAGTGAAAGCCTCTAGCCGTAGCAACCCCTTTATTCGTTTTGAACAAGAGAAGAAATTATTCCGTAATGCACTAGTCATTGAAAACTTGAATAAAAGCTTTAATGACGCTCATGTTTTAAAAGATATTTCAGCCTTAATTGAAGTCGGTGAACGTATCGCCATTATTGGTGAAAACGGTATTGGTAAAACAACGTTGTTACGTTCATTGATAAATGAAGTCGGCTATGAAGCGAGTTCTGGCGACATTACTTGGTCTGAAAATGTAAATATTGGCTATTATGCACAAGATCATGAGTATGAATTTGAAAATGACATGACATTATTTGATTGGATGAGCCAATGGCGACAACCAACTGATGATGAGCAAGCCGTTCGCGGTTATTTAGGTCGTTTACTTTTTTCTGCTGATGATATTAAAAAATCAATTCATGTACTTTCTGGAGGTGAAAAAGGTCGTATGTTATTTGGTAAGCTAATGATGCAAAAGCCAAATATTTTAGTACTTGATGAGCCAACCAACCACATGGATATGGAATCAATTGAATCGTTAAATATGGCGCTTGAAAATTACGAAGGTACCTTATTATTTGTTAGTCATGACCGAGAGTTTGTTTCGACCATCGCAACACGTATTATAGAATTAACCAAAGATGGCTATATTGATTTTGCAGGAACATACGATGAGTATTTAGCCAGTAAGGTATAGAACAAAAGCTTTTAACGGTTATCAACCCCTCTCTTTAATGACCTATTGATAGCCTTTTTCCTGTTTATCATCATTACCCACTTTAAGGAATTACCTTGCTTAGTTATCGTCACGCTTTTCATGCCGGCAATTTTGCCGATGTACTAAAACACAGTGCATTATCACTTGTTTTAGATTATATGATCCGTAAAGAGAAAGGCTTTTGTTATATAGATAGTCATTCTGGGGCTGGTATGTATCAACTAACTGATGAGTATGCACAAAAAACGGGGGAATATAAGGATGGTATTGCAAAGATCATTAACGATGACGAGGCACCTGAATCACTTAAGCCTTACTTAACGCTAATCAGCAGTCTTAACCTCAACAGCGACCTTGAAGTTTACCCAGGCTCTCCTGGGATAGCGAAAGCCTTTGTACGTCGCCAAGACAGTAGCCACTTATTTGAATTACACCCTACTGATATTCAGCACTTAGAAGATTTTTGCCAACGCTGGCGCAAAGTATTTGTTAAACAGTCTGATGGCTATCAAGGTGTGCTAGGTTTATTACCGCCGCCAAGTCGTCGTGGCGTTGTTCTTATCGATCCGCCCTATGAGCTTAAAGAAGATTATCAAAAAGCGGTAAAAACAATGATTAAATCCTATACAAAATTCGCTACTGGTACTTACATCCTTTGGTATCCAGTTGTTAAGCGCGAATTAATTGACCAAATGTGTGAGTCTTTCACAGAGAGTTCGGTCAAAAACCTATTGCAGGTCGAGTTTTGCTTAGAGAATGATACTGATGAATACGGTATGACTGGATCGGGATTGTTCATCGTTAACCCACCGTGGCAGTTAATGGCACAACTTGAAGAGATATTACCTTATATGAAAGCTAAATTAGGGTGTAAAGAGAGTAGCTATACGCTTAAGTATTTAATCGCTGAGTAATCAGGATGCGAAGTGCTCATTCACATTGCTCTGATCACATAGCGATGAGTTAACTCTTAATTAGTTTTTGCTTGATGAAACTCAGGAGCTTTCAGAATAAAAATATCATCAACATAAAACTGCTCAGCACTACTTGCTTGCCACCAATGTTGCCATGATTCATCAAGCGCTTGTTTGTTTGTTAAAGGTTCTATTAAGGCCCTTGCCGGCAAAGGCGCAACAAGACTACCCATTGACATTTGAGCACCGTAAGGTGAACGCCTTTTTATCATCTGTGGTACCAGTTTAGCCGGATCATCCAAGCCCATACTCCCCACTAATTCATAGAAACTAGCCAGTGTATTGTGATGAAAATTTTTCACCCGCTCACTTTTATCTTCAACATTAATCGCTTTTGCCCTGGCAGGATCTTGTGTTGCAACACCTGTTGGACACCGGTTAGTATTACAATGTCTTGATTGAATACAACCTATTGCCATCATCATCGTTCTTGCCGCATTAACCACATCAGCGCCAGCAGCAATTTTTGCGAGTAGATCAAAACTTGAAGCTGTTTTACCTGAAGCTATTATTTTTATATTATCCCTAAGTCCTACACCAACAAGCGCATTATTGACAATACTTATGCCTTCTAAACAAATTAAACCTAAGCGATTGCTAAATTCAACCGGCGCAGCACCTGTACCACCTTCTGCTCCATCTACTGTGATAAAGTCAGGCGTAATTCCTGTTTCCAACATTGCTTTACAAATACATAAAAATTCTGCGGGATTACCAATACATAATTTAATGCCAATAGGTTTACCACCACTTAAACTACGTAATTGCTCGATAAAGGCTAATAAATCTTTTGGAGACGTACATTCAGGATTAACCGCTGGTGAGATACAATCGTGGTCTTTTGAAATATTCCTAATACGAGCAATTTCATCGGTAATTTTTGCTTTAGGAAGTACGCCTCCATGTCCGGGCTTAGCTCCTTGGCTTAGCTTTATTTCTATCATTTTTATTTGTGGTAATCTAGCCATTTTTTCAAATGTTTGGGGGTTAAAGCGCCCTGCCTCATTACGACAGCCATATAGCCCTGTACCAAGTTGCCAGACAATGTCACCACCATGCTTCAAATGGTAAGGACTCGCAGCCCCCTCACCGGTATTATGAAAACAACCTGCTTTTTTTGCACCTAAATTAAGTGCCTCAATAGCATTAGTACTTAATGAGCCATAACTCATGGCGGATATATTTAAATAAGAGGCCGAATATGGTCGTTGGCAACTATCACCACCAATGATTACACATTTAGCACTGTCTTTAATCTGAACAGGTGATAATGAATGCCATAAACTTAAGTAATTATCTTCAATGAGATTACGCTGGGTACCAAAGGCAATCGTATCGCGCTCATTTTTAGCACGTCGATAAACTAATGTACGTTGCTCTCTATTAAAAGGTAATTCTTCCGTGTTATTAGCAACAAAGTATTGCTGAATTTCGACACGGAAAGACTCAAGAAAATAACGTAAGTAAGCCACAACAGGGTATAAGCGATTCAAGCTATGACGACTATAAAAAAAGTCATAAATACCAATAGTGCTATAGAGTAAAGTAGCAATTAATAAAATGAAACTCAAAGCACTTTGACTATTCATATAAATATACGCTGCTGAAAAATTCCCTAAACTGGCAATTAACCAGAGCGTTTTTTGCATGATGGTCATAAAACATCCTTATTACTGAGTCTGTACCCAAGCCACTTATGTGGACTCCCCTGTGTCAACAACAAAATTACTTAATCAAAGAAATAAATGCGTACTTATGTACGAGCTCTAATTGAGTAGCGAACTCAGGCTCTATGATATTT
>Ga0105358_10000981_pt1 | contig 14985 bp, 12 predicted proteins | sample GOMGulsemesocosm_5_FD_83509 | JGI IMG/M metagenome (GOLD analysis project Ga0105358, IMG submission 83509) | Methane-oxidizing microbial communities from mesocosms in the Gulf of Mexico - GOM15C Gulf of Mexico | ecosystem: Environmental > Aquatic > Marine > Cold seeps | place: Gulf of Mexico... | reverse complement strand
TCTTCTACCATTGCTAGGTCCATTTCGACACCATTGTCAACGATGACTTCCGCTAGATTAGGTTTGAGAATAGTGATTTCACCGAATGACAACCTGTGTATGGTCATTGAGTAGCCCTCTCTTTATAAAAGTAATTAACGGCTGAAAGTTAGGCTTGGAAGTAGGGTTGAAGTAAAAAATCGTTTAGTAAAGTCGGACTGTGATAGGTTCTGTAAAGAAAATTCTGATTGAGCCTCTCTGGCCTCAGTGCTCCATTTTCTCGTTGAAAGTGGATTGTTACTTGTAATAACCAGTGTAGCAGGAGAATTTGTCGATTCAATAAAGATGATTAACGCGCAACCTAAATCCTCCAGAATTTGATGCCCTGTTAGAGTCATAAGAAACGAGCCCTTTGTCAGAACACTTGTAAAGGACTCGCCATTCTCGTCCATTCTTGTGCGGATCAGTGTGCGCCTCTTATTGGGTATTGACCGCTTAGACTTACTTTTTAAAAAGCACAGGGAACATATATGGACTTGATTCGCTGCTACATTGCTAATGATAGAGCCGCTAAACTTCCGGTAGTTTGCAGAGAGCAATACTAGCGCACTATCTTGTCGATTATCTGGCTTAAGCGACGTTGAAATACGGACTATCTCGCACACCCTACTCATAGGGTCTGCATCACAATTGGTGAAAGACCTATAGCGCATCTAATGACGGTATTCTAATATGTGGTAGACATATTCTTTGAGGATAATGTTATGACTATTAAATACCTGTTGACTCCTGCGACGACTCTAATCATTTTATTGCTGGCGGCCTGCTCACCTGAACAGCATGAAGCTAGCCCTACATCCAGCAAATCTGCAGCAGTAGAAAGCACCGAACCGTATAAGATTATGCTGCTGACCAAGTCTCAAAGTAACCCCTACTATGTGATGATGGAGCAAGGTGCACGCAAGGCAGCAGATGAACTTGGGGTAACCTTACTCGCTAAAGGTACACCTAATGAGACATATGTCGGATTGCAGAAAAAAATGATTCTTAATGCTCAAGAGGAACAATTTGACGCCATTGTTTTTGTCCCAGCCAAAACAGCTCAACTGCTACCGGCGTTAAAAATAGTACAAGATCAAGGCATGTTGCTGGTCAATTTGGATGATCAAATCAATGCCGCACAAGCTGAAAAGGTAGGCATTGATCCCATCCCCTTTGTGGGTATTGATAATCAAGCAGCAGCTCAAGCACTGGCAGAGCGGGTACTGGAAAAAAATCCCGATATTTCTTCTGCTTATATAATTCTCGGACCACGTTCGTCGTCAGTCTCCGATGCCAGAGGGGCAGGTTTTCGAGCAGCACTTGCTTCTCATCAGCGCAAGTTATACGGGGAAGAATCTGCAAATTGGCAGTTTGTAGAAGCTTATGAGCTGAGTGAGAGATTAATAAAGCAATACCCGGATATTGATGCATTTTTCTGTGCCAATGATGTAATGGCTCTGGCGATTAGCAAACTACTACAAGATACAGGCCGCTTAGATATTAAAGTGATTGGTTATGATGCGATTCCAGAAGCTAAGGAAATGGTGCAAGCGGGGAAAATGGAGGCGACATTGGATCAACAGTCATATCAACAAGGTGCAATAGGAGTGAAGATTGCGGTTGAGTTGCTTGAGGGTAAACAAGTTAAGTCAGAGACTTGGGTCACCCCTGAATTAATCCTCCAACTTGACTGAGCCACTTAGGTGTTGCTAAATGAAGCGCTTTTTTTCTGGATGGATTAACAGTCTTAATGGTCGGCTAGTTTTCTTTTGGCTAATTGGCGGTTTGGTTCCGGTGGTGTTGCTTGGCGGGGCGACTACCTATATCAACTATTATTATGTGCGTGAACAAGCCATTCACTTTGCCAGTGAAATGGTTCAGGAAAAAGCGCAATCGTTGATTAATCTGCAAAAACCGGTGGTATCTGTTAGTAACCATATCGCATCGGATTCAAATATGCTCGATGTGCTGTTTGAAGAAGCTTCTGTTTCTTCTGTTAGTGAAATTAGAATAAATGCCCTTATTGAAAATGGTCTTGCCCAATATTTCAGCTTAGATGGTTTGACGGCTATCTCTCTTATCCTTAAAGAGGGGAGAAGTTATTCGCTGAGTATTGAAGTGGAAGTGACTAGCATTGATTTAAAAATGCTTCAGTCGCAAGTTGAGAGCTGCCAGCAACTGTCGAATAGCCAACTTTGTTGGCCTGGTATTCAGTCAAACATCAATAAGAAGTCCCGGCATAAACAAGTGATACCTGCTATCAAGCAAGTTTATCGACTTAATGAAGACACTATGCAAGTGGAGCAAATTGGCTACTTGTATTTGGCGTTCTCTACGAATTCATATCGTAAGATGTTGAAGCAAGCAAGTAGCAACAAAATGCCACTGTTAGTATTGGATCAAACCAATAGCGTGATTTTTCACGATGTTCCTGCCTTGGCTGGACTTTCCGTGGCCTCAAATATGCTTCCGCCACAAGATGATACTCCCTATTACGCAGAAATTAATGGTGAGCCTTTCTATCTTGTTAGTCACACCTCTAATATATCTGGTTGGCGCTTCATTATGATGGTGCCAGAAAAGCAAATTATGCAGGGAATCTATCAGACGCTGTTCATCGCTACGGGTCTTATATCTCTTTCTTTAATCTTTATGCTAATAGCATGGATAAACGTGAGGCGTCGGGTGCTCATACCCCTGCAAGCGCTGAGTAAGGCGATGCGCAATAAAGAGAGAAAGGTATTTGGCTACGATGAGAAAAAATTTGAACTCAAAGAAATACATACACTTTTTTATTGGTATAACAAATATGTTGAAATAGTTGAGAACAGGGATCAACAAGCGATACATTTACGGGAGGCTTATGATGAATTAAAGCGGACACAGGAACAGTTGATTGAAAGTGAAAAGATGGCTGCACTGGGTAAATTAGTCGCCGGGGTTGCTCACGAAATTAATACACCTTTAGGTGTGAGCTTAACCTCCATTACTCACATTAAGGACATGTATGAAGATATGGATACACTGTTTACCCAAAACACTATGAAGCGCTCTGATCTTGAGCAGTTTCTATCTGGAAATCAGCAAGGGCTAGCTATCTCGCTCAATAATCTTAACCGAGTTTCCAAGCTGGTAAATACTTTTAAAACAGTGGCAACTGATCAGCATGTAGAGGAACTGCAAAATTTATCTTTTGCAGAATATTTAAAAAATACCCTCATCAGTCTTGAGCCTAATTTAAAGAATACCAACATTACAACAAAATGGGATTGTGATCAGGAACTTGTGTTATCCACTTACCCTGGGATTCTCTGGCAGGTATTTTCAAATTTAATCATGAATTCGCTTATCCATGGCTATGTAACTGACGAGGTGGGTATCATTAATATCGCAGTGCAATTAAAGGGAGAGTTTGTCACTATTACTTATAGCGATGATGGATGTGGTATAAATGAGGAAGTGAGAGCAAGTATTTTCTTGCCTTTTTACACAACAAAACGCCATAGCGGAGGCACAGGTTTGGGGATGCATATTGTTTATAATATGGTGACGCATAAGCTAAAGGGAAGCATTTCTTGTCGCAGTGAGATTGGTTCAGGAACAGAATTTATCATCACTTTGCCACAAAATTACCAACCCCCAAAGTAATGGCAACTACAGGGTACGGCTTGTGCTGTTTTTTAAGTAATTGAACATCGCTTCCAACGCTAACCTTGTAGCAAATATGACACATTTTTATGTTAGATATTCAATCAGCGTACCGTCAATGCTGCATAGAATTTGATCGTTAAGCAGCAAACAAGTCCCAAGAGCCGCTAGCGTAAAAGATTGTTGGTGATTGAGGCAATGGTTACTGGCGCACTTAAACCTACAAAAACCGTTAACAATGAGCACCAACCATCCTGCCATTAGAGAAATTTACGACTCGTTTCAGAAAATCACACAATCCGTTGAAAAGTTGAGCTGTATTACCACGGTAGCCAAAGAGGACTAAATCAACAGCGAGTGCAGATATTATCGATTGTCTGTGCCAGTCAGGCCAAAGGCGAAACAAATCAGGGGCAAAAAGTCAGTGAGGGCAGCACCACGACCACTGATACTTTTTCCAAAGAGTTGAGAGAAGCAGAGGCTGTGTTGAATACTTTAAAGTTAGGCAGTAATACTATTGGTGAAATTTTAGGTGTCATTCAAAGCGTCTCAGATTAAACCAATTTACTGGCATTGAATGCGGCGATTGAAGCGGCTAGGACAGGAGAGCACTGGCGCGGTTTTGCCGTGGTTGCCGATGAAGTGCGCACTTTGGCAAGTAGAACCAATGAATCTGTCATCGAGTTAAATAATACCATAGAGAAGCTGCAAAGAGGCGGTGACAGTGCCGTTGCTCTCATAGAGAAAAATATCGGTAGCGGGCAAATAAAGTTTCGAGCAAATAAGGTTACAAGCGTAAATATCGGTAGCGGGTAAATAAAGTTTCGAGCAAGTAAAGTTTCAAACGTAAAGACTGAACCCGAAACAAAAGATAGGTAGCGGGCAAATAAAGTTGCGGGCAAATAAAGTGACAAGCGTAAAGATTGAACCCGCCACCCGCGCCCCTAAGCACTATCTCTAATCTTTAACTCCAGCCCTAAATCGATACAAGTTTGACTAATCGGCTGCTTTCTTATCCTTTTAACCAATAGCTCGGCTGCGGTTTTACCCATTTCATAAAGAGGGGTTTTAATACTGGTCAGTGAGGGGTTGATACAGGCCGAGGCTTCTAAATCGTTAAAGCCAGAAATAGCTAACTGGTTGGGGATAACGATGTGGCGTCGTTGGCTTTCATAAATGGCACCGTAAGCAATATCATCATTGTTGCAAAAAATAGCGTTGATTTGCGGGCGTTGTGTGATTATCTCGGCCAGTAGCTCCCCGCCAAGCCGAACCGATGAGGGGGCCTGGGTGGTGCAGATAAAGTCGGGATTGTAGCGCTTGGCAGCACTCAGGGCTTGAATGAAACCTTCCATTCTGCGCTGTGATCTAAAATCCATTTGCGCACCAATAAAGCCGATGTTCTGGTAATTTTTTGACATGAGGTACTCAGCCATCATTTTTCCCGCTTCGATATGGGAGATGCCAACATTTAAGTCAATCGGCTCAGCAGTGCCAACTTCCATTATTTGTACTACCGGAATAGCGGCGGCTTTAAGAAGTTGTTCTGATCTCTTGGATAGATCGAGTCCTGTCACTATAATGCCATCGGGTTGTTGCGCTAATAGTTTGGCAATTAAATCCTCTTCTTTTTGTATCGAATAATAAGTATTTGCAAATACCAATTCAAAATCAGCAGCGGTACAAATGTCATAGAGGCCTTTTACGACATTATTAAAGACAGTGTTAGAAATGGATGGAATAATCACTGCTATAGTATTGGTAGAGTTTGTCGCTAAAGATTTGGCAGCTTTGTTGGGGATATAACCAGACTCAGCAATGGCCTGCTGCACTTTGACTCGCAGTTTTTTAGACACTTTATCAGGCGTGTTAATGGCGCGCGATACGGTAATAGCACTGATATCGAGTAATTTTGCGATATCTTCAAGGGTTGTTTTTCCTTTGCTGCGAGATTTTTTTACTGTAATTGTGACACCTATAAACATAGCTTGTTCATGATTGGCTATTATAGCATTGTCTATTTTAAATAATACTACTTGTGTTAGCGCTAACATTAAGGCGATTAATGGGTTGACAATTAATCACCTTAAAAGATAGGGTATGCTCATATTAACCAAAAAGAAATAAATAACGAAGCTATATGTTAGCGCTAACATAATAAGGAGAGAAATGAATTTTGTAGTCATGGGAGTAGCAGGTTGTGGCAAGTCAACGATTGCCAGGGCGCTTGCCGATAAGTTGTCTCTGGCATACCTAGAAGGGGATGACTTTCATAGTCCGCAAAATGTGGCGTTGATGAGCGAAGGTTTGGCGTTAACAGATAGCGACCGCAAGCCTTGGTTGCAAGCTATCAATCAAGAGATGCAACTGAAAGTGAGTAACCAGCAATCTTTTGTGCTCTCTTGTTCAGCGCTTAAGCAATCCTATCGTCGGCTTTTAGCGAAAGACGTTAGCCCTTTGTTGTTTGTTTACCTGCAAGGCACTCAAGCATTGATTGAGCAGCGCATAGCAATGCGCCAAGATCACTTTATGCCGATGGCGCTAGTCAAAAGCCAGTTTGCCACCTTGGAGGAACCCCGTGATGATGAACACTATATTAGCGTCAATATCACGCATTCAGTACATGAAATAATAGATAAAGTAATAGCATCAGTTAAAAGCGAAATATAAAGCACAACTAAAAACTGCTATAGATAAGGGATCCTCCTGTCTCAAAACAAGAGGGAAGTATGTTTTAGACTACGCCTAATGTTTATGTTTAAAAATGCCAAGCAGCCTGCAGGGATAACAATGGCTTGCTGTGTTGTTGTGTTTTCGTGATCGGTATACCTAAATTTAGTTTTATAAGCAATTGAGCTTATAAAGCCAATGTAAGCCTGAAATAAAAATAATCAATATTGTTATATACCCGATGGATGGGATTAACTAACAGGAGAGCTAAATGAAAATTAAATCAATGCTACTATCTAGTGCAGCCGCAGCGCTGTGTATTTTTGCTAACTCAGCCATGGCTGCTGACTATGAATGGACTTTCCAATCATCGGCACAAGCGGGAGATAATTTCTTCCCGATTGAAGAGGAGTGGGCAAAACGCGTTAACGTAATGTCAAATGGGCGTATCGATATTAAGATTGTCCCAGTAGGTACAGTCGTTGCGCATAACGAAACCTTAGATGCTGTCGGATCTGGAATTTTACAGGGACATATGACAGACCCTTCTTATTTTTCAGGTAAAGATCCTGCTTTTGCCATGTTGGGAAATTTAGTGGGTGCTTGGTCAGCCCCACAGCAATTGTTTAATTACATTAATTATGGCGGCGGACATGAATTATTTAACGAGTTACTAAATCCATATGGGGTGCAGTTTTTAGGTGCATCTTCAACGGGTGTTGAAGCTTTCTTATCCACTAAGCCTATCAATGGCGTGGCTGATCTTAAAGGAATTAAAATGCGTGCCCCAGAGGGGATGGTACAAGAAGTTTTTGCCGCCGCCGGTGCGGCACCAGTGAACTTGCCGGGTTCTGAAGTATATACTTCTTTAGAAAAGGGCGTCATAGATGCGGCGGATTACACGGTGTTTTCAACCAATCACAAGCAGGGCATGCATAAATTTGCCAAATATCCGCTCTACCCAGGTTTTCACTCAATGCCAGTGGTTGATGTCTCTTTAAACAAGGGTATCTACGACTCGCTATCTGCTGATCTGCAAGAGATCTTAGCCGTATCAGTGCGAGATTTTTCTCAGGATATGGTGAACCGACTTAATAAGCAAAATGATGTGGCGGCGATTGAAGCGGCAGCTGATCCCGATATCACCATTATCAATTGGTCTGCTGAAGAGCGCGCTAAGTTTAGAGGCATCGCCAAGGATCAATGGGCTAAGTGGGCTGAGCGTTCTGAAATGGCAGGAAAGGCTTATAAGAGTGTCACCGCTTATCTGGTAGATGCCGGGTTACTGGCTAAGTAAAGTCGAATCAAGGGTGCCTAATAGGCACCTTTTTTTTGGGCTGTTTTTACGCATCATCAAACACTCAAGATCACCAATTCGCTGTTCTTGAGCCAGCCAATCCCCCTAGCTTGGTGGCACTAAGTCGCTGGATGAACTCTTCTTACTAGATACTACTCAGTTCTTCTCTTTGTAGTATAGCTGCCATGCAGGGGGTTGTTTTCTGGTTGAATGATATTGGAATAATCATAGATTCCTCAACCAGTGTTTTGATAAAAGCTATAGTTTACATATTAAAATAATAAAATTAGGGACTGCTATGGGAAGCCACATAGATAACCGCACTATCGATCAGGCAACTAATAATAACCAAATAGAACTCAATTTTCTTGATAGAAATATTCTAAAATTCGGGGCTAGTGTCAGCTATTTATTTGCAATAGCAACCATTATCTCCATCTACGAAATTATCGTTCGTCACTTTTTTAATGCGCCAACCATCTGGGCGCACGAGTCCGTGATTGCGCTGGTGTCAGTCTGTTATCTGTATGGCGGAATGCAGTGTTTCGCCTCTGATAAACATATTCGCATCGGTCTTTTATATTTTGGTGCAGAAGGTAATACTAAGCGACTGCTGGATATTGTTAACTCGCTGCTGACTATTTTTTTCGCACTGGCAATGGTTTACGCCGCTTTTACGATGGTCGAAAAATCATGGTTTACACCGCAAGGTGATTTAAGACTGGAGGCGTCCGGCTCTGCATGGAATCCCGTTTTTCCGGCAGTGATTAAAATGGCATTGCTGATTACCTCTGGGATACTGTTACTGCAGGCAATAGGTAAGTTAATCAGTGCTTATCAAGGAAAGGCTTACCAACTTGATAAAGCTCAGAGTGCCAACAAAGGCCATATTGCGGCCATTGTGCTGATTCTTCTGACATTGCTGATAGGGGGTATTTACCTCTTTATGAACGGGCGTTCGCTCGGTATTGAAACCGGCTCTATATTGTTAGTGGGTAGTATCATGGTGATGATATTGACAGGCATACCGCTGGCATTTGTCACGGCCCTGATCGCTATTTTTTTTACCATTGCTTGGTTTGGTATGCCTGGTGTGCCACTGGTTTCCAGTAGAATTTACACTTTTATCAATGAGTTTGTGTTAGTCGCTGTACCAATGTTTGTGCTGATGGCTTCCCTTTTGGATAGATCGGGCATGGCCAGAGATTTATACGATGCGATGCGTATTATTTCCGGGCGTATCAAAGGCGGAGTGGCGATTCAAACCTTAATAGTGGCAATCTTTTTAGCGGCTATTTCAGGTATTATCGGCGGCGAAATTGTGCTGTTGGGGCTTATTGCACTACCGCAGATGCTGCGATTAGGCTATAACCGCGCGTTGGCTATAGGGACTGTGTGCGCAGGTGGCTCGCTAGGCACCATGATCCCGCCATCCATCGTGTTAATTGTCTACGGGTTAACCGCCAGTGTTTCTATTGGTGATTTATTTTTGGCGACAGTCACGCCAGGGGTGATGTTAGCGGCGCTTTATATTGCCTATATTTTTATCCGTTGTAGTTTAGACCCTTCCATGGCACCGCCGATTCCCAAAGAAGAATTAGAGATGCCATTCAAGGAAAAAGTGCTGAAAATGCGCAGTGTGATATTGCCTGTGGCTGTGGCGTTTATGGTGTTGGGGTCCATTTATGGGGGCATCGCTTCAGTGACTGAGGCGGCGGCTATGGGGGTTGTCGGGGTTTTCCTCGCGGCACTTATTCGCCAAGAGGTTAGTTTTAAGCTGGTGCATGAGAGCTTAAAACAAACCATGGAAACCTGTGGCATGATTATCTGGATAGGTTTGGGGGCCTCTGCGCTGGTAGGAGTCTATAACCTGATGGGAGGGAATCGTTTCATTGAAAGTGCGATTCTCGATAGTGGTGCCAGCCCGATGGTGATTGTGCTGATTATGATGGGAATTTTGCTGCTGCTGGGCCTCTTCATGGATTGGATTGGTATTGCCTTGTTAACGATGCCTATCTTTGTCCCCATCATTATTAAATTGGGCATGGATCCGGTGTGGTTTGGGATTTTGTTTGCGATGAATATGCAAGTAAGTTACTTGTCTCCGCCCTTTGGGCCTGCAGCATTTTATCTAAAATCTGTGGCACCTCCCGATATGAGCTTGGCTGAAATATTTAGGGCAATGCTGCCTTTCATTATGTTGCAGTTAGTCGCGCTGGCGATCGTCTTTTTCAATCCTGAAGTGGCGATGTGGTTGCCTAACTTCCTGGATTAATCTGCCCTCAACCTTTAAAGGGTAGCCCAGTAGATTGTGCTACCCTTTAGCGATTTATGGCGTCATCGAATAAGCTTAACAGGAACAGCGGATATGCACTGGAGAGGGGTATCCGCTGAAGTCGCAGCTTAGAGTTAGTTATTAGTGGCTTGCATAGGTGTTTACTGAGCTTTGTTTTACTGCGAATTTTCTGTGCCTAGAATGATGCCCTGCTGTCGGTTTTAGGCTAAATTCCAACTTAAAGTCTATCTGCTAGACTGAGTGTCTTCTTTAAAGTCACTAATTTCAGATCGCATCAGCTACTACGGCGGTTGTGTCAATGGTACTGATTAGATTGCCATTAGCTCATTAAATATAGGCTTTTAGGCCAATCAAGGCTCATTTCAAGTCGTTGTGATTTCAGGACATTTTGTCATTCTCGCGATGACCGCGTTTGGTTGTGGGTTTCAATTTTTTATGCAGCCTTTGTCAATTTTGAAAAAAACAACTAACTACTTGAAAATTCAAATTATTAATGCAATATTTGGCTCTGATTTCCCGGTTGATAAACTTCACGGAACTTGTTGCAGAGCAACAAATTGATAATTATCAGATCCGTTTTCGATTTTTATTATTAGCTACATGCTGAGAAAACATGAAAAAAAAGCTAACTTATGGGCTCTTAACCCTGTTATTACTGAACCCAATTATCAGCTGGTCTGCTGACGCTCCATTGACTATTGCTACGTCTGTGAAAGCAAATACGCTGGCTTTTAGGGTCGGCGAAAAAGTCATTAATCAAGTTTCACAACTGATTAAAGTACCGCTTAAGCTGATTCATCTTCCCGCTGATAGGGCCTCTCATTTATTTAGCTTAGGGAGCATTGATGCAGAGTTTTCCAGAGTCTCGGATTATCAAAAAATCAGACCGACTGCGATTAAAGGGCAAGAGCCAATTTCTAAGTTTCCTCTATACGTTTTCTCTACGGATAAAATGTTTAGCGTTGAGGGGTGGCATAGCCTAAAACCCTATCGAATTTTAACGGTCAAAGGTTGGATATTTACTCGGGATACACTCGCAAATTTTAATACCGTCGAGGTTGAGAGTCCATTTCAAGCGCTCAGGATGCTCAAAGCGGGTCGAGGTGATGTGTTTGTTGCCGATTTGTTTTCTGCCAACAGTATTTTAAATGAAGTTGAATTTGATCGAGGGGACATTAAGCGTTTAGAGAAGCCAATTGCGGTATTAGATACTTACACTTTCTTTTTAGCAAAACATGCCGATATTGCTAAAGCTTATAGTGGTGCGTTAGCCACCTTAAAGCGTGAGGGTCTTTATCAGAAAATTTTGCGGGAAACCCGCTAAATGTATAACGGCGATTGGGCCAACAATGATGTCCACTTGCCGAATCTAGGCAGCGGTTAAAGTAGTGCTCAATGAGGCTGTTTCAAGATTAATTAAAGGCGAGTATTTGGCAAAATCCTTTGCGGTATCCGCTAAACTCGTTGCTTTATCTGAGCGCTCAAAACGGGAGCCGTTAAATGCGCTGCTAAAACTAGTGAGGTTCTGGACGCTGGCAGGGGAATTGATTAGGATATGTTAAATTTTAAGTTAATTTAAGAGTATTTATGCAAAACCACAGTATCGAAGTTATGATCTCTCAAGCTGAAATTGAGCAAAAAGTTGCCGAGCTCGGAGAGAAAATCCAAGCGCATTACCAAAATTCTGAGAATTTATTGATGGTGGCGCTGTTGCGAGGATCGGCCATTTTTATGTCGGATTTGTGCCGCGCAGTGGACTTGCCAATGTCGATCGATTTTATGACCGCATCAAGTTACGGCGATAGTACCCAGAGCAGCCGCGATGTTAAAATTGTGCAAGATTTAAATGAGCGCATAGAAGGCCGCGATGTGATTATTGTCGAAGACATTATTGATACGGGCAATACTTTGTCTAAAGTCGTCGACATGCTGAAATTGCGAGAACCTAAATCACTCACCTTGTGTACGCTGTTGGATAAACCGAGCCGGCGTGAAGTTAAGGTCGATGTCGACTGGGTCGGATTTAGCATACCCGATGAGTTTGTGGTCGGTTACGGTATTGATTATGCTCAAAAATACCGTAACCTTCCCTATATTGCTAAGGTGATTCTAGAACCTTAGAACTGGTAAGATAATGTGATTCTAGCGTCACGACCTGCTTCGTTATAGCCCACTATCGAGCCGTAACCACTATTGCTGGTGAAGTCTTCGACACTTGAGTGAGATAGATAGGTCTCATTGAACAAGTTATTGATGCTAAAGTTAACTTTTAGATTATATTTACCAGTCGGTTTCCATTGGGCGTAGATATCGTGAACAGTATAGGCCTTTTTATCTAAGGTCAGGTCTTCACCACCGAGGGTAATGTTAATGCTATTGATCGCATTCACATGCTGCATATTCCAGCCAAGTTGTAAGTTTTGATTGATTTGATAGCGTGCGTCAAGCTGCAAAGCATCTCCGGTTGAGACTGCACCAGAACTAAATACGTAGCGTGTCACAGTGTTTCCGGCTTGTTTTGTGCTGGAGGTTTTAATGCTCGCACCTAATGTTAAGTTAGCGGATTGATACTCTGCGCGCGCAAATACTCCTTTGGTTTTTAGAGGCTCGTCAAGGTTGCTGATGGTTTTGTCCCAAGGGGTCAGACCATCGATGTAGTCAGCAATTTTTGTCTGATAGAGCCCTGCGCTAAAGCTATAATTTTCAATATCGTAGTTAACCCCTAATTCGATGTTAGTCGCTTTTGAAGCGCTGAGGTTTTCATCGTGGCTATAACGAGAATCCGAAATAATGAAAGAGTCTTGCACGGTAGGTGCTTTGGTGGCTTTTGCATAACCGGCACTAAAGCTTAGATTGTCAGTGACATCATAGTTAGCACTGATATTGGGTGAAAAACCATTATCCTTAAAAGTAACCTTGTGCAAGTCGGTATATTTGTAGGCGTCGTAACGTAAGCCTGTAGTGACAGTTAACTGATCATTGACGTTGATCACGTCTTGTACATAAAGACCCCATACACGACCGGTTTCTGTGACGTCATCGTTATAATAGGTACTTTTATCGTCACGAAAGTTAAACCCGTATATAAGTTTATGGTTGTCGACAATGCTGGTGTTTTCAAGCGTCGCGCCTTTAGATTTAATGCCACCGCTGTAGGATTCAGGTCCCCATACTGGATTAGCACGAGCGTCTTCTATATTAGTGTTATAGAGATTGAGCGATAAATCGATAAGCTCGTTGTTACTCGGTTGATAGCTGTAATTCAAAATAGAGGTTTTTCTGTTTCGCTCTGAATATCCGACACCATTACTGCCAAAAGCATGCCACTCTGGCTTATAGACAATATCGCCACTTTCTTCGAGGTTTTCGTGGCTGACAGAGAGTTTGTGCTCTTCATTAAGTTTAAAGACCAGTTTAGCAAAGCCCAATTTGTTATGAGATTCAGATCCCGCTAACTCTGCACCGTCGCCGTCTTCAAGATTACCTTTATCAGAATCAACCAAGTTAATGATACCGCTGAGCGTGTCGTGTTCACTGCGGGCGAAAACGGTTGCGCTTTTCTTGAAGTAGCCACCATTACTGGAATAAGTCCCTTTTAACAGTGCACCAATATTTTTACCCTCTTCAAGTAAGTCATCTGGATCTTTGGTGGTAAAGCGAACAGAGCCGCCTAAAGCGCCAGGTCCTGCTGTCGCGCTACCGGCCCCTGCTGCTACTTCTACTTGTTTCAATAGTTCTGGTTCAACAGAAACACGACCTGCGTGATGGAATATACCTGCTGCTTGTTCTGCACCGTCAACCGAAATATTTAACAGGTCTTCGCCTAAGTCTCTAACGTATACTTTTTGCCCCATGCTGACGGGGCCGCCCACAGTGACTGCCGGATCGTTACGGAAGATGCCATTTAAGTCAGTCGCTTGCAGCTGATCTAGTTCTTCTTTGGTAATTAAGTTGTCTAACCCGCTGGTTGCTTGGCCGATAACCACTAAGGTATCAACTTCTTCAGGGTCTATGTCCGAGACATTGCTTTGAGCCGCCAAAGGCTGACTTAGAAATGCTGCTGTTATTGCGACTGTAAGGCTATTAAGGGGAAATTTTAAGGGGGTTAGCTGTCGTTTCATGGTATATGCTCAGATGATAATTGCTTTCAATTGCGATCTATTATCATTATCTTTTAAATGAGTTGTAGCGTTTTTACAATTGTTACAAACCATGAGCAGAGCATAGGGAACTCTTTTGGAAAATTAAGTACACTGCCTGCCTTTACGATGGCAACAAGATAGATATTTTTAAACCAATGACTGATTCCTCAAGCTCGTGGGTTAAGTTTTGAGCCGTTACTGTGCCGCCAACTGCTGCGATTTGACGTTGCGCCAATGCAAGGCCTAAACCAAAGCCGCCTCCTCTGGTGCCTGCCGCTATAGGAATCAAGGCACTCTTTTTTGCTCGAGATTTATCCACCTGAAAGAAGGGTAGAAAGATATCTTCTAGCAGATGCTCAGGTACACCAGGTCCTTTATCAGCAATACTTATGCTCAGATTGTTGCTGTGAGCGGAAACTGTCACAGTGACTTCACGTTTTATAGGCGTGTGCTGTAAAGCGTTGCGAATAATGTTTTTTAAGGCTTGATTAAGGGCGCGCTGGCTACTGTGAGCGGTAGCTAGTTGCGCAGGGCTTTCCAGGGTTAGTGTGTGTTGGGGATATTCAAAGCGCGCGTCGCTACAAATTACGTCCAGTAGCTCAACCAGATCAAAACGCTCTTTATCAAGTGTCGGCATCTCGTTGTTTAGGGAAGCAGCGAACAAGTCCTAGACGCCCCGCAGGGTGGGTCTCTAAGCGGCCCACTCCTTTGTCAGAACGCTTGTAAAGGACTCGCCATTCACTTCGCATTCTTCCGCGGATTTGACCGCTTAGTTATCCACAGGGAACATCTGGGGACTTATTCGCTACTTTGTATGATTACTATTCTTAAAAAAACGGGCAATATTGAGGCCCACCTTTAGCTGCAACTAAAGGCCTTTATGTGGCAGCTCGAGTCGCTGCTGGCTCCTC
>Ga0105358_10000980_pt1 | contig 14988 bp, 13 predicted proteins | sample GOMGulsemesocosm_5_FD_83509 | JGI IMG/M metagenome (GOLD analysis project Ga0105358, IMG submission 83509) | Methane-oxidizing microbial communities from mesocosms in the Gulf of Mexico - GOM15C Gulf of Mexico | ecosystem: Environmental > Aquatic > Marine > Cold seeps | place: Gulf of Mexico... | reverse complement strand
CGTCGTATAGCGGGTGAACTTCAAAGCCATCAAAGCCGCTGATGGGGGTTTCTGTCCATTGCCATGCATTGCCGATTAGGTCGTGAAATTCGCCAAACGCAAAGTGGTCAACGGGACAAGCGGATGCCCAATGTTCAAGGTTAATATTGCCCGGTGCGCGCTCCCACTCTGGCTGATCAGGTATATCGTGAAGTTCGTGTAAATATTGCCATTGCTCTTCTGTCGGTAAGCGAATGGTTTTGCCTTTTTTGTCGCTGAGCCAATTGCAAAATGCTTTGGCCTCTAAGTAATTGACTTCTGCTGGCCAGTTCCAAGGCATATCTTGTTCGTCTAACAACGTGCGTAGAACGTAACGGTCATTTTTTTTTGACCAAAACAGCGGGTGTTCAGGTTTTTTATATTGAACCCAATTCCAACCTTCGTCGGTCCAGTATTTCTTTTGATGGTAACCGTTGTCTTTAACGAAGCTTAGGAACTCACCGTTTGATACGAGGTATTTACTGGCTGAGAACTCATTGATATCGACAACTTTTTTACCGTATTCATTATCCCAACCATAGGTTGAATGGTTTTTGTCTTTGCCTAATTTAATTTGGCCGCTTATTACGTCCAATAGTTGATTACTTGGCGCTTCTCCAACGTGAGGGCAAACATCCCACGTACTGTGCTGTTGTAGGTGCTCAAGTGGCATCTGGCGCATAATCGCTGACGATGTTTCAATGTGAATGCGTTGATGTTCAATGCCCATCAGTATCGGCCAAAAAGGACTTTCCCATGTGACCGGTAAGTCGAGTGGCATAGAGCTGATAAGAGAATCTATGAGGTTAAGTACAGTCTGCCTGTATTCGCGCACTTCGCTAATAGCGGGCCAGTCATAATTTGATTCATTCAAATCATCCCAAGACATTTCATCCACGCCGATTGCAAAAATAGATTCAAAACGAGGGTTAACACGCTTATGGATGAGTGAGGCGAGTGTTAACTTGTTAATGAAAAAAGCGGGAGTGTGGCCGTAATAAAAAACCAGTGGGTGGCGGAGAGATTCCGGTCTTAAGTAGAAGGCTTCATCACTTTTTAGAGCTTCGTATAGCTGTTCTTCCAATTGAAAAGTTTTATGCAAGTACTCACGAATTTCTTTCCTTTTTTGCTCGACGGTTCCGCTGTTAAGCAAAATCGTTTTGGTCACTTTTGGACTACTGCCTACTTCTTGTGCTGAGGATGACATCAAGGCTCTCTTTTATGATTGAGTTTAGTTAGTCTATTACTGACCCGTTTGAAAACAAAGTGATTACACAGAAGTTTTGTTTTTTGGTGATTAAAATCAATTACCGTAAATAACCGTTGGTAGCCATGTGGCCAGGCCAGGCCAGTTGGCTAATAAACCCAATAGGGAGAGTTGTATAAAAATAAAGGGCATAACACCTTTATAGATTTGACTAGTTTTAATGGAAGCGGGGGCAACACCACGCAAATAAAACAAGGCAAAACCAAAAGGCGGGGTAAGGAAAGACGTTTGTAGGTTTAAGGCGATCATAATACCTAGCCAGACTGGGCTAATGCCCATGGCTAATAAAATCGGCGCGACGATGGGTACGACTACAAAGGTAATTTCTATAAAGTCTAAAACAAAGCCTAAAAGAAACATCACTAACATCACTACTAACATTGCGCCAAACACGCCGCCGGGTAAATCAGACAGTAATTCTTCGATAAGTTCGTCTCCACCGAAGCCTCTAAAAACGAGTGAAAATAGCGAGGCACCAATCAATATAAAAAACACCATACTGGTGACTTGAGTAGTGTCTTGAGCAACAATTTTTAATTGCTGAAGGCTGAGCTGTTTTTTTAGATAAGCGAGCAAGGTTGCGCCCATCGCGCCGACAGATGCGGCTTCCGTAGGTGTAGCGATGCCGCCGATGATAGACCCCAATACGGCGATAATTAAAATAAGGGGAGGAAGCAGGCCTTTTATCAAGTCTATGTAGAGTGAACTATCTGCTTCTTCAACAGGTAACGCAGGGCAGGCGGATGGTTTAAAAAAAGCAATGCCTGCCAAATAAATTAAATACAAGGCAACCAGAATAATGCCAGGAATAAGAGCACCGGCAAACAAATCACCAACAGAGACTGTTTCTGGTGAAAAAATGCCCATATCTAATTGAGCTTGTTGATAGGCTGATGAAATAACATCGCCGAGTAGCACTAATACGATCGAGGGGGGGATGATTTGACCCAGCGTGCCAGAGGCGCAAATTGTGCCGCAAGCAAGCGCAGGGTCATACTGGCGTTTCAACATGGTGGGTAGAGACAACAAGCCCATGGTGACGACGGTGGCGCCTACGATGCCGGTACTAGCGGCCATTAACATGCCCACTAAAACAACCGAAAAACCTAAACCGCCAGATAGAGTGCCAAATAGTTTGGACATGTTTTCAAGTAAGCTTTCAGCAACCTTGGACTTTTCCAACATAACGCCCATGAATACAAACAACGGCACGGCAACTAATGTGTCGTTTTCTATAATGCCAAATAAGCGATTAGGTAGGGCCTCTAAGAAGGCAGAATCAAAGGTGCCAAAATAATCGCCAGCAAGGGCAAACGCCAAGGCAGTACCCGCCAGGCTAATGGCGACGGGGTAACCCATCAATAAGACAAGGAATACTGCACCAAACATCCAAAGTGCGATGCTACCGTCCATCATGTTGTCCGTTTAGTGTACAAATAGACTTCATTACCTCAGATAAGCCTTGCAAAAATAGTAAAAAGGCCATCAGTGGAATCAACGATTTAAGTAGAAAAACACCCTCAATACCACCCGCTTCTCTGGAGCCTTCATAGTAACCCCAAGAGGTCGACACGTAATTCCAGCTGATGTATATGATGAATGCACAAACGGGGAGTAATAAAAAAAGTGAGCCGAATAAATTAACAAGTGCTTGGCCTTTTTTACCCCAGCGTTGATACAAAATATCCACACGGACATGGCCGTTTATTTTAAGCGTATGTGCAATGGCCAGCATAAAAACAAGGCCATGCATATAGGTAATAGATTCTTGAGCGGCAATGGAGCCTATGTTGAAGCCATAGCGCAACACGACAATGCAAAACATCGTGATCACCATGAGCGCAACTAACCAAGAGACAAGGGTTGAAATAGCTTCGCTAGTGGTGTCTATAAGGCCAATTAACTTGTTGATCATGCCAAACGGTAGTTATCAGGAAAGTCTCTACGGGCATTTAAAATATGTTTCATAGCGTCAGGGTCTTTTAGGTGGGTCATTTCACCTTCTTTTGGGAAGTGCACGTCTCGTAACCTCGATAACCAAAACCGGAAAGCAGCGGCACGTATTATAATGGGCCAATGAGTAACTTCTGCTTCAGTTAAGGGCCTTATGGCCTGGTAGGCAGAAATAAAGGCATCGAACCGTTCTTTGTCTAAGGCTCCACTCGGGGTGACACACCAGTCATTCACCGCAACGGCTATATCGTAAGTGAAGTAGTCATTGCAGGCGTAATAAAAATCAATAATACCGGATAGTTTGTCGCCAGAAAACAAGGCGTTATCTCTAAATAAATCGGCATGGATGACACTTTTAGGTAAATCTAAGGTGCTGTATGACGCCTGAAAAGATAATTCGTCTTTAATAAGCGTGGCAGAATTTCGGTCAACTAGAGGTAAAAGCAGTTCTGCAGCCTGTTGTCGCCAATTTGCACCACGGCTATTATCACGGTGAATATCGAGTTCTAAACTGGCTAAATGAAGACTTGCCATCGCCTGACCGATAACAGCACATTGGGTTGGGTTGGGTGCTTCAACGTCAGTGCCCGTTAGCTTTTCCACAATGGCAGCGGGTTTGCCATTTAAAGTGGATAAGTAGCTGTCAGCTTTGTTAAGGATAGGCTGAGCGCTAGGCACGCCACTGGCAGAGACGAAGGCCATGATCGTTAAAAAATAGGGTAGTTCTTCGGCTTTTAATTCTTCAAAAAGCGTTAGAACGTACTCACCTGATGTTGTGGTGACGAAGTAATTAGTGTTTTCAATGCCGGAACTAATGCCTTGAAAATCAACTAATTCGCCCAATGCGTAATTCTTTAGATGAGCAATCAGTTGAGCACGCTCAACGACCGTGTAGACAGACATAACTTAGAAAATCGTTTCGGCGTTACCAGCTAAATAGTAACCATTGCGGTATGTTCATGCCCTTCTCTAATTCTGAGCGGCGTGTTTCTAAATTGCCATCACCGTCGGTATCAACCATGTAATAAGCGGGTGCATTTTCTGGCGAGATTTTCACCATGTAGACGCTTCCGTTAACGCTATATTCAGTAATAGTTTCTTTCTTTTTACGGGTGATGGTAATGTCGGGTGACATGTTCTCACCGCTAACAATTTGCGAGGGAAGTTCAGGCGGCTCAGGAATAACAGCCGGTTTTATATCCTCTGCCGTAGCATTTGATACATACGTAAGTAGTAAAGCTAGAATAATGGGTAAGCTGCGGCGCATGATTTTCCTTTGGAGTAGAGTTTTGTCCTAATTATGACACTATCTAGAGAGTTTTTACAATTTGGCTTTATTACCGTTGATACTAAAGCTCCAGTAATATTTCTTCTTCTTCGGCAGAAGGTGCAAAACCTCGTTGTTCGTAGAAGTCAAAAATGGCTGTTAACACCTCGTCAGGCGTTTCACAGATTTGAAAAAGCTCGAGGTCCTTTTCCTTCAGGGTCCCTGTAGCTAGTAAGGTGTTTGAAAACCAATCGATTAGGCCGCTCCAAAAATCTTTGTTAACGAGAATGATGGGAATTTTTCGTGTTTTTCTGGTTTGAACCAAGGTCAAAATTTCAGCTAATTCATCTAATGTTCCATAGCCGCCGGGTAATACAATGTATGCGGTTGCGTATTTAACAAACATGACTTTGCGGGCAAAGAAATGCCTGAAGTTTAGGCTGACATCTTGGTAAGGATTGGATTGTTGCTCATGTGGCAACTGGATGTTTAACCCAATACTAGAAGACGGGCCTTTAAAAGCACCTTTGTTAGCAGCCTCCATAATGCCAGGGCCGCCACCACTAATGACGGAAAACCCCGCATTGGATAATGCAAGGGAAATAGCCTCGGCACGTTGGTAGTCGGGGTGGTCTTCTTTGAGTCGGGCAGAGCCGTATACGCTGACGGCTGGTCTAACGTGCGAGAGTTGCTCAAAACCATCTACAAACTCGGCAATAATTTGAAATACTTTCCACGCTTCGCGTTTTTGATCGCCCACCTGATACTCCTATTTTTTTGAATAACATGATTATCGATACGGACAGTATAAAGCTAAACTAAATGATCCATATCGTTTGTGTGTAACTTATGCCCCTTGGGTATAATCGGCAATATAAAAAAATACTGGATACTTTTCATGATTGACAAAACGTTAGTGCTCGTTGATGGCTCTTCTTATCTTTTTCGTGCGTATCATGCACTGCCATTGCTGACGAATTCAAAAGGTGAATATACCAATGCTATTTTGGGGGTAACAAATATGCTCAAAAAGTTGGTTGATACTTATCCAGAGGCTTATTTTGGTGTCATCTTCGATGCGCCGGGGAAGACTTTTCGCAATGATCTGTATCCTGAATACAAAGCAAATAGGGCATCGATGCCTGAAGAGCTGCGAGAGCAAATAAAACCGTTGCATGAGTTGATCAAAGCGATGGGATTGCCGCTAGTAATGGAAACAGGTGTTGAGGCGGATGATGTTATTGGCACATTGGCTAAGCAGGCGGAAGAGGCAGGCCTTAGTGTTGTTATTTCAACGGGTGATAAAGACATTGCACAATTGGTTACCCATAAAATTTCATTAATAAACACAATGAATAATCAGTGGTTGGATGAAAAGGGCGTGAAGGAAAAGTTCGGCGTGCCGCCGGAAAGAATTATTGACTATCTGGCACTGATGGGAGATACCTCCGACAATATTCCTGGTGTGCCTAAAGTTGGGCCAAAGACCGCTGCAAAATGGCTAAATGCATTTGGTTCGCTGGATGAAATTATTGCTAGGGCGGATGAGGTAAAAGGTAAAGTGGGTGAGAGTCTACGTGAACACCTTGATGCGATTCCGCTCTCAAAAGAGCTGGTGACGATTAAATGCGATGTTGCGTTGAATGAAAAACCTGCTGATTTAATAAGAACAAAAGCTGATACAGATGCTTTGCGAAGCATGGTGAGTCATTTTGAATTTAATTCGTGGTTAAAGCAATTAGGTGGAGGAGTCGTTACTAATGTTGCCAGTGAAGAGGCAGATGATGAGCCCTTGCCGCCAAAAGTTGAATTAACCGTAGAGACAATTCTTGATGAAAAAACCTTTACCGCATGGCTAGCAAAATTGACAAATGCAGAGATGTTCGCCTTTGATACAGAAACAACAGATTTAGATTACACCAAGGCATTGGTTGTGGGGGTTTCCTTCGCGGTTGAGGCGGGTCACGCGGCCTATGTGCCGGTAGCACATACCTATCCAGGTGCGCCAGAACAATTATCTAGGCAGTGGGTTTTAGATCAATTAAAACCACTGCTGGAGTCTAAAAGTGTTTATAAAGTCGGTCAAAATCTTAAATATGACGCGAATGTGCTGATAAATCATGATATTCATATGGCGGGTATTCGGCACGATACGATGTTGCAATCTTACGTTTTAAACAGTACCGCCACGCGGCATAACATGGATGCCTTGGCTGAGAAATACTTAGGGCAAGAAACTATTCACTACGAAGATGTGGCAGGTAAAGGTGCGAAACAGATTTGCTTCGATCAGGTGCCAGTTGAGGTAGCTGCGCCCTACGCAGCCGAAGATGCAGATATTACGTTACGCTTGCATCAACAGCTTTTTTCTAAACTAGAAAAAATAGACACGCTGAAAAAAGTTTATCAAACGATAGAAATGCCTCTAGTGCCAGTGTTGGCAAGAATAGAGCAAACGGGGGTGTTGGTCGATGAACAGATGTTAAGCCAGCAAAGCAGTGAATTGGCATCGAAAATTCAAATACTTGAAACGCAGGCTCACGATGCGGCTGGCCAGCCATTTAACCTTGGGTCACCGAAGCAAATACAAGAAATTTTGTATGACAAATTAGGCCTGCCGATTCTAAAGAAAACCCCTAAAGGTCAGCCGTCCACAGCAGAAAATGTATTGCAAGATTTAGCGGTTGATTTTCCATTACCACGGTTGATTCTTGAGCACCGTAGTTTGAGTAAATTACGCTCGACGTATACCGATAAATTACCAAAACAAATTAACCCAGTAACTGGTCGCGTGCATACGTCGTATCACCAAGCCGTTGCCGCAACGGGTCGGTTGTCTTCGTCCGATCCAAATTTACAAAATATTCCTGTGCGAAGTGAAGAGGGGCGGCGGATACGCCAAGCCTTTATTGCTGAGCCGGGGTTTACCGTATTGGCTGCGGATTATTCACAAATTGAACTGCGAATTATGGCGCATCTGTCGCAAGATTCAGGGCTTTTAAAAGCCTTTAAAGATGGCTTAGATGTTCACAAAGCAACAGCAGCAGAAGTATTTGGCGTCCCACTTGATCAAGTTGAAACACATCAGCGTCGTTCTGCTAAAGCAATTAATTTTGGTTTGATTTATGGCATGTCGGCCTTTGGCCTAGCAAAACAATTGGATATTGATCGTGGGGCGGCTCAAGGGTACATCAACTTGTATTTTGATAGGTATCCAGGGGTGAAAGTCTACATGGATGAAACGCGAGAGTTGGCGCGTGAACAGGGCTATATTGAAACTTTATTTGGTCGCCGTTTATATCTGCCCGATATAAATGCCAAAAATGGGCAGCGTAGGCAATATGCCGAAAGAACGGCCATTAATGCGCCGATGCAAGGCACAGCGGCAGATATTATTAAGTTGGCAATGTTGTCGGTTGATGAGTGGCTACAGGTTGAAAAGCCGTCTGTGCGGATGGTGATGCAGGTGCACGATGAATTAGTGTTTGAAGTTGAGAGTGGCTATGTAGAACAAGCTGCCAGCATTATTCAGCAAAAAATGAGTGGAGCTGCTTCTTTGGATGTGCCGTTAGTTGTTGATGTGGGAACGGGGAAGAATTGGGATGAGGCGCATTAAAAGTCATCGCGATTCTAGAAAGAAAAAACGCCCTTGCTGATTGCTAGGGCGTTCTATAGTGACGAGTCTTTTTGCTGCTTTATTCAGCAACGCTTCCGGTGGGAACTTCAAGCATTGCTTTAAGGTTGTCTAAGCCACCACGGTAAACGCCACTGATGCCTTTTTTGACGTCGGCAGCGGGTGCGTCATTAATGGTGTCAAAATTACCCATCCAAATAATGGATGATCCGCCACTGCCATTATCACGTACTGCAAACCAAGAAATATAGTTTGTAATAGGTAAAACAGCAGGGTCTACTTGATTTATTTTGTAAGTGAAGTTTTTATGTTCGTCATTAAAACGGACAAGCTCTTCGGTAATAGTTGGGCCACCTAAATCTAATACACGAATGCTGCCAGGGTGATTGCCGTTTGAGTTGGTTGAACCAACAAAGGCAGGGTGCCAGCTAGGGAGCTTGCCAAAGTCTTTTGTAGCAGCCCAAACAGTTGCTGGACTGGCGGCGATATCTGCTTTTTCAGTGACTGAAACGCTTTCAGCAAAAACGGGTGATGCGCATAGCGCTATGGTTAATACGGCGAGCGCATAGAATTTTTTGATCATCAATATTTCCTCAGGTATTTTTTTATTTATATATCTTGCTTTAGCTACAATTAAGTTAGCGATGGTTATGTTGACACAGTGAGATATAGATAGCAAAGAGGTGTTTTGGGCGAGAAGTGCCTAGAAAAAACCTTGAGTTGAACTTTTTGTGAAAGATGTAGTCTACTTATTGTATCTGTATAGGTACGCTTGCTCACATCCCCCTCCCCTTGAGCAAGTTTTTCCGGTTAGCTATAACCGGATTTAGTTAAGCCCTAGGCTACATTTTTAGCTCTAGGGCTTTTTTTTGCCCATTATTTCTGTTGTATTAAGGTGCTCATCTAACCAATGATGTATTTGCTCAATACCTTCTTTTTTCAGAGAAGAGAATAGTTCTACTTGTACGTTAGCTGACGAATCTTTGAGTAACTTTTGAACAGCAAACAAGGTATTTTTAGCGCCATTACGGTTAAGTTTGTCAGCTTTTGTTAATGCAACGAAGACGTCTAAATTTAGATGGGCAGCATAGTCAATCATTTGCATGTCGTACTCACCTAGAGAGCGACGAATATCAACGAGTAAAACGAGACCATTAAGCGCTTTTCTTTTTTCTAAATAACGCTCAAGTTCTGCTTGCCATTTTTGTTGAACCCTAGGCGGGACTTTGGCGTAGCCGTAGCCGGGTAAATCAACCAGGCAGCGCTGATCATCAAGTTTGAAATAAACTAGTTGTTGGGTTCGGCCGGGTGTTTTACTGGTTCTAGCGAGGCTTTTTTGGTTCGTCAGTGTATTGATAGCACTTGATTTGCCCGCATTGGATCTACCAGCAAAGGCAACTTCGTATTTAATGCCTTCAGGCGTGGTCTTTAGGTTAGGTGCGTTAAGCAGGTATTCGGCGCGGTGATAAAGAGGGTTCATGTTGCAAGCCAGGCGATAAATTTTGCTTATTGTACCGGAGCAAGCAAATTACAGTAGGGATAACAACAAATCACTTAGAAAAATACTAAACTCAAAGTGGATTTATTGTAAAATCACAGACTAATTTGGCGTTAAGCGAAATATATTGGAGAAATAAGCATGAACAAGATGTTACTGGCGATGGCGGTTTTGGTGCTATCAGTTTCTGGCCAATCATGGGCAGGCGATGCGGCAGCAGGTAAAGCGAAATCGGCGCAATGCGCGGCTTGCCATGGTGTGGCTGGCATTAGCCCGATGGGTATTTACCCTAATTTAGCGGGTCAAAAGGAACAGTATTTGGCAAAGCAAATAAATGATTTTCGTTCAGGTTCACGTAAAGACCCCTCGATGCAAGCGATGGTGGGTGCGTTATCTGATAGTGATGTAGCAAACCTTGCTGCGTATTATGCTGGAATTAAATAAATTAGTTAGACTTGGAATGATGATGAAATTAAATGTATTAGTGGTTTGTTTTTTTACTGCATTGGTCTCGATGAATGCTTTTGCCGTTGGTGATGTTGAGGCGGGCAGAGCAAAGGCTGCGATGTGTGCAGGTTGTCATGGCCAAAACGGTAATAGCTCTAATCCAGTGTGGCCGAAATTGGCTGGTCAACATGCTTTTTATATTGAAAAAGAATTACATGATTTTCAAAACAAAAAGCGAATTGACGCAACAATGGCGCCGATGGTTGCTGGTTTGAATGATGTTGATATTGAAAACTTAGCGGCTTTCTTTGCTAGCGTTCCTTCAACCGTTGAAGCAGCAAGTGCAGATAAGATCAAACTGGGTGAAAAACTATACCGTGCTGGAAAGGTTGATAATGGGTTGCCAGCTTGTATTGCTTGTCATGGGCCAAATGGTGCTGGTAGTGCACCTGCACGTTTCCCTCGTATTGGAGGCCAACATGCTGCCTATTTATCTAAAACGCTGAAGGATTTTAAGGCTGAAACGCGTGACAATGACCACCAAGCAATGATGCGTGATATTGCGGGTCGTATGAATAACAAAGAAATTGAAGCGGTTTCATCATATATTTCTGGCTTGCACTAAACCAAGTTCTTTTGTGAAAAGGGGCAACTTTGTTGCCCCTTTTTATTTTTAGGTTAGTGTTGGTTTAAAAGAACTGTACTAAACTTTTTTATGAAGAATCAACCAGCGACAGATATAACATCAGCCAGAACATCAGCATTGTTGCTGAAGTTTATGGGGTCGATGAACTTAGCCATAACTCTATTGATGGCGCTTTCTATAGCGGCCATCATTGGTACGGTTTTACAGCAAAATCAGCCATATACGGACTATATAATAAAGTTTGGCCCATTTTGGTTTGAGGTGTTTAAGCAAATGGGCCTGTATGACGTTTATTCATCAAGTTGGTTTTTGTTGATTCTATTTTTCTTGGTTCTTTCAACGAGTACTTGTATCTATAGAAATGCGCCGAATATGTTGCACGAAATGCGTGAATATAGGCAAAATATTCAGCTTAAAACGTTGGAAAACTATTCAAATACTTATAGTTGGACTTTACCTCAGCCCATTGGCGATGTTCAGCATGTGGTGCAAAAAATACTCCCTCATAATGGCTATAGCGCACGATTAAAAGAAGGTGACAGCTATACGTTGATTTCTGGAATGAAAGGTGGCGCTAGCCGGCTAGGTTACATTTTGACCCATTTGGCGATTGTCTTAATTTGCATTGGCGGGCTGATTGACGGTAATGCTATCTTGAAAGTGAGAGAAATGCTGGGGCAAATTGTACCGGAAACTAGGAATATTGCAGCGAGTGATGTCGCTCAAATAAGTCGCCTAGGAATCAATAATCAGTCTTTTAGAGGCAGTGTCTCCATACCTGAGGGACGTGAAACAGATGTTTTGTTCCTTAATTATAAGGATGGCTATCTGGTACAGGAATTACCATTTTCGATAAAAGTTAAAGATTTTCGAATAGAGCATTATGAAAGCGGTCAGCCAAAGTCTTTTGAAAGCGACTTGTTGATTCATGATGAGCGTTTAAAGAAACCACTAGAGCAAACTATTTCTGTTAATCATCCGTTAATCTACGATGGGTATTCTATCTATCAGGCTAGTTTTTCTGATGGCGGGTCAGAGCTAGAGATGATCGCCTGGCCATTGATGGGGACGAAGAATGCGGGTAAAAAGGTAGAGACTAAAGTGGGTGATGAGCTTTCAATGAATTTATTTGGTGAACCATGGATTCTTGAGCCATCTAATTTTCGCTTGTTTAATATCAACCCATCAGATGAGCCCAGTAAAAAGTTTAAGAATGTGGGGCCCAGTGTGCAGTTTAAAATGCGTAACAAGACAGGTGAGGCGAAAGAATTTTTAAATTATATGGTTCCTGTACAGAGAGATGGCTCATCTTATTATTTGAGTGGGGTGCGCGGTTCACCGGCAGAAGAATTTAGGTATTTGTATGTACCTGTGGATGATAAAGGTGGTGTTGATCGATTTATGAATTATCTAAACGCGCTGGGGGACAAAAAACTATTGCGGCGAATAGCTGCAGAGCAAAATTTTACGGGCTCTACGCTGCCATCTAATGATGCGGCTCAACTAAATAAAGCGATGGTCAGGTTGGTGGGCTTGTTTATTGAAAATGGTATGGATGGTGTAGCCGAGCAGGTTGAAAAAAATGTCCCAGCCGATAAGCGCGAAGAAGTAACAAAGCTTTACGTTAGAGTGCTTCAGCAAATGTTGGGTGCTGTGTATGTTGATGTTTTAATGAAAGAAGGTGTTGATGTCAGTTTGGGCGTAGATGAAAAAAAGGCTGAATTTTTTGATGCGGCTTCAGCAGCAATTAGTGCAATTGGCCGTTATGGTTCGCCTGTTTATTTTCAATTATCGAGTTTTGTTCATCACCAGGCGAGTGGATTACAAATTGCGAAGGCACCAGGTAAGAATCTAGTTTACCCAGGCTGTGCAATGCTCATACTGGGCGTGTTTTTAATGTTTTATGCACCTCAGCAACGGTTATGGGCGTGGCTAGAACAAAAAGAAGGTGGTGTTAGGCTTGTTTTAGCGGGGCATGCGATTAGAAATAAATTAGATTTTTCAAAACAATATCAACAAATTCAAGCACAGTTTGACCGTGTTTTAACAGGTTAAGGTAACAATATGAACAGTACACAGGCTGCTTTGCAGCATGAGTTAGATCAACAGTCTTTTTGGAAAGGCTTGAGTCTTTATGACTGGGTGTGGGCAATCATTGTTCTGATCGGTACGGGTTATGCCTATGTTAGTTACGCCTTGTTAATGGATAGTTATGAAAAGGCTATCTTACTCTCAACTGGTGTAAGTCTAGTTGCGCTCGGTTGGCACTGGAAAGAAATTAGAGGGCTGTCATTGGCGGTATTTTTACTCAGTATTTTTGGTATCAGTCGGTATGTCAATGGGCTTGCTGATATTGAAGTAGATTTTTTCTTGAGATTTTTGCTGTCGAGCCAATCAGCGATTATGTGGATGAGTGCCTTGTATGTGCTCGCGACAGTCACTTACTTTATCGCATTTTTTGCTCGTTCAGAGTTTTCAGGAAAAGTCGCCAGCGCAATGACATGGGCGGCAACAACGATGGGCCTAGTGGGGCTTATGGTGAGGTGGCGAGAGTCATACCTTATTGGTTTGGATGTCGGTCATATCCCCGTTAGTAACTTATATGAAGTGTTTATTCTGTTTTCAATTATTACCGCTTTACTGTATTTGTTTTACGAGCGTCGTTATCAAACACGTATGCTAGGTGGTTTTGTGTTGTTAGTGATCAGTGCAGCCGTTGCCTTTTTGCTCTGGTATGCGTTTGATAGAAATGCGGCGGATATTCAGCCGTTGGTGCCAGCCTTGCAGAGCTATTGGATGAAAATTCATGTGCCCGCTAATTTTATTGGCTACGGTGCATTTGCGTTAGCGGCCATGGTGGCGACTGCTTACCTTATCCGTGTAAGAGCTGAACAGCAAAACTCCAATGGTATTGCCATGGCATTGCCAACATTAGATATTCTTGATGACTTAATGTACAAGTCAATTGCGCTGGGTTTTGCTTTTTTTACCTTGGCAACTATTCTGGGCGCGCTGTGGGCGGCAGAAGCATGGGGCGGGTATTGGTCTTGGGACCCTAAAGAAACATGGGCGCTAATCGTTTGGTTGAATTATGCAGCTTGGCTACACATGAGGTTAACAAAAGGCTGGCGCGGGAAACCGATGGCTGCATGGGCTATCATTGGGTTGTTTGTTACATTGTTTGCCTTTTTAGGCGTGAATATGTTCTTGTCAGGGTTGCATTCATATGGTGAGCTCTAGGCTTATTAAATTTAGGAGATAGAAATGCGTAAGTTATTGGTGTTATTGGGTCTTTTTATGCTGTTGAGCAGTTTTGCTTTTGCAGAAGAGGCGGTTGAGTTTGACGAAGGGATCGATTATCAGCTTATAAAGCCAGCGCAGCCGACGGATGATCCAAGCCGTGTAGAGGTTGTGGAAATCTTTTGGTATGGCTGTCCACATTGTTATCACTTTGAGCCTACGTTAGGCCCTTGGGTAACAGGTATTCCAAAAGACGTGAATTTTTATCGTTTGCCAGCTGTTTTTAATGATCAATGGGAAGTGCATGCGCGAGCATACTTTGCGGCAGATATTTTGGATGTATTAAATGAATCGCATAGTGCTTTATTCCATGCAATGCATGCAGAAAACAAAGCGATTAATACGGTAGAAAAATTGGCTACCTTCTATACGCAATATGGCGTAGATGAAGAGCTGTTTAAGAAAACCTACCAATCTTTTGTTGTAAATACGAAAGTGGCTAGAGCCAAAGACATGGTTCAGCGCTACGGTGTGACAGGTGTGCCCGCGATGGTTGTTGAGGGTAAATACCTTATAACTGGCGCGATGGCAAAGAGTTATAAAAACATGCTAAAAATCATCGACTTCTTAGTCGAAAAAGAAAGAAAAACGAAGTAGGCTGGGATAGTATTATTTAACGGCAGTTTTCGTTGATAAATACATTAAGCTGCTCACGCTGGTTGTTTTTTTCTTCAGTGCTAAGCCGAGAATAGTTACCTTCAGCATCTTTGTATAAGCGGTTGCCACCGTAATCTAGTTCAGCAAGGTTCTTTTTGCTGATGTCACACCTTTCTTGGAGACGTCTGTTTTCGTCAGTCTTCTGTTGAGCCTTGTCGTCCTCAGCCTTGCGGGCGGAACTTGATTTGGCTATTTCATCAGCGCTGTCTTGGATCGATTGTTGAGTTTGCTCGCTATCGACAATGGTGTTTGATTTGACGCTAATTTTTTGCGCGTCGATGGACTTGTCGCGTGGAGGTTG
>Ga0105358_10000979_pt1 | contig 15007 bp, 14 predicted proteins | sample GOMGulsemesocosm_5_FD_83509 | JGI IMG/M metagenome (GOLD analysis project Ga0105358, IMG submission 83509) | Methane-oxidizing microbial communities from mesocosms in the Gulf of Mexico - GOM15C Gulf of Mexico | ecosystem: Environmental > Aquatic > Marine > Cold seeps | place: Gulf of Mexico... | reverse complement strand
TAACGGTATTGTGTAACAATTTCGTCAGAAAATGAGGAAGAAGTCAATATAATCAGTGATATCAATATTTTAGAAAGGTGGTGGCGGAGAGACGGGGATTCGAACCCCGGTGCAGTTTAACCCACAACACGCTTTCCAAGCGTGCGCCTTAAGCCACTCGGCCATCTCTCCATTACCTTAGGATTTGCAAGGATCGTTTTTTTGTGAATTACGAACCCGCATGAATTGCGCGGAATTTAGCGAAATGGACATTGGACTGCAACTGTTTTCTTTAAGAAGATACTGATCTGGGCGACAAAGAGTTGAAACTTTGTTATAATATATCCATCTAAGAGTCCTGATTTAACCTTTTCAGGGGAGAAGAAAGATGAGCATCGACGTACAGGGTGTCATTCAAGCTTTGAGCAGAGCCGTAGAGGTTTCACCATTAAATTCAGATCAGGGTTTATACCCTGTGATTACCATTTCACGCGACCTTGGTACAGGTGGTGACGAAATCGCGGCTATGTTGAGTGAGAGATTGCGGCTGGATATTTTTGATGAAGATATTTTAGATGCTATTTCGCAACGTTCAGAAGTGAATATAAATGTTTTAAAAAGCCTGCATGAAAAAGTCAGCAGAGCAAGTGATTCTTGGCTTTATGCGCTTGTTACGGGCAAAAACGTATCACGTACAGATTATGTTAATGCATTGGTGACCGTTATGCGGTGTATTTATCATAAAGGCGGGATCATCATTGGGCGTGGTGGGCATGTGGTTTTGGAAGGGCGTGATGTATTACGGGTGCGTTTGACAGGTTCGAAAACAGCCTGTGCGAAACGAATTGCCCATCGAGAGCGTTTAAGCCTTACGGAAGCGAAGAAAAAATGTGCTGAAACAAATAAGGGGCGTGGAGCGTTCGTGTGGAATATGTTTAAATCTCGGTTGAACGATCCAACGAATTTTGATTTGACGATCAATAGTGACAATTTCGCTCATTATGAGCAAATTGTTGAAATCATCATGCGTGCGATGGAGATGATGGGGTATAACCAACGTCGCACAGGGACTTCCAATCGCTAGGAAATGAGAGAAAAAAGACGGAACAGCGCTCTGCCCCCTTTACATTGAAGGGTAGGCGTGGCAAAGGAAACGCACGTTATTTTAAATAAAGCGGATAGTTTCTTTTATGGTTTATGTCTTCATCGCGATTGGCTTCATTTTATTGTTGGGCGGCGCAGAATTCTTGGTCAAGGGTTCTGTTGGTATTGCACGTAAATTTGGGATATCACCTTTGGTGATCGGCATGACGGTGGTTGCCTTGGGCACATCAGCGCCAGAATTTGTGGTCAGCCTAGATGCAGCCCTTGAAGGCGTTGCGGGTATTGCGACGGGTAATATCATTGGATCGAACATTGCAAATATTTTGTTGATCCTCGGCGTGACAGCGATGATACGCCCGGTTGAAGGCGATCCTGATGCGGTCATGCGCGATGGCATGATTTTGTTATTTTGTACGGCTGTTTTCACATTCTTATGTTGGTTGGGTGTTCTTGATCTGAGTGCCGGCATGATTATGTTTGCGATGTTTATTATGTTCTTAGCTTATTCATATTGGCGTGAAGCACATGGACAAGACCCTAATGTTGCTGAAGTACATGAACATGAAGCAGATGAAATTGAAGCCCCTGAGAATATATGGATGTTACTGGGATTGACCCTTGGTGGGATGGCGGCCGTTGTGATCGGCGCAGAATTTTTGGTGGACAGTGGAACGCAGATTGCCCGCACCTATGGCATTTCAGAAGAAGTTATTGGCCTGACCATGATTGCGATCGGCACGAGCTTGCCAGAATTGGCGGCCTCCGGTATGGCGGCCCTTCGGGGGCATACGGAAGTTGCGCTGGGCAATGTCATTGGATCTAACCTGTTTAATATCTTAGGGGTTCTGGGCGCAGTTGCGATAATTCAGCCCTTACCTGTGGCTCAACAATTACTTGATTTTGATTTGTGGGTGCTTATGGGGGCTACACTTTTATTGCTTCCCTTTATGCTCACGCGCTGGCGTTTAACCCGAGTTGAAGGTATGATTTTCACCCTCCTATATTGTAGCTATATTGGAATACAGGCGTACGGTGTTGATAAAATGTTTGCGCAATTCTCTTAAAATCGAGGAGTAGAAACGGTGAAGGTTGCATTAATTACGGGTGCTGCCCAACGTATTGGTGCGGCAATCACACGCAGCTTAGCTGATGCGGGCTGGGCTGTTGCCATACATTATCACGGATCATCCCAACACGGAGAAAAGCTGGCAAGTGAAATTCGTGCCGCGGGTGGCGTTGCCGAAGTCTTTGCAGCCGATTTTGTGCATGAAGCGGATGTACAGAATTTGATTTCACATGTTGAAAAAAAAATGGGACCAATAACCTGTTTGATCAATAATGCATCTGTTTTTGAAAATGACACGGTTTTAAGTACAAGCTTGCAAAGTTGGGATTTGCATATGGGGGTTAATTTGCGAGCACCCTTTGTGTTATCACAAAATTTTGCTCAAAGCTTAGGTGGACAGGTTAAAGGTGCCATCATCAATATCATTGATCAACGGGTATGGAATTTGAACCCGCATTTTACCAGCTATACAGTTTCAAAGGCAGGTTTGTGGACGTTGACACAAACAATGGCCCTTGCATTGGCACCAAATATTCGCGTAAATGCTATTGGTCCAGGCCCGACATTGCCGAGTATCAGGCAGTCGCAAGAAGATTTTCAGATGCAAGTTGAGACAGTCCCTTTAAAAAAACAGACTGATCTTGTGGATATTTCCAACGCAGTCCTGTATATCCTTGGCGCAAGCTCTATGACAGGGCAAATGATTGCCTTGGATGGTGGTGAACATTTAGGGTGGTGCCAAGGCGATAATAAAACTGCCCCAATTGAGTAACAATTGATATTTCAAAAAATGGATAAAAGTTCATGAGCGTTCAAAAAGCCGATAACGTCCAATCTTTACGCATTGCCGATGCAGCATCATCTGTGCGCCATGTCTTTATTCGTGACCTTGTCTTGCTTTGCTCCATAGGGGTGTATGATCATGAACATGAAGCCCCACAGCGTATTCGTGTGAATTTAGACTTAACTGTCAGTGAAAGCCATCACAACGACCATATTGATAATGTTGTCTGTTATGAGACAGTTGCAAACAAGGTACGCGATATTGTTGCGGGCGATCATACCAACTTATGTGAAACGCTGGCCGAAAAAATCGCCCAATCCTGCCTTACGGATATACGGGTTAATTGTGCGCGTATTCGGGTCGAAAAATTGGATGTCTTTAAGGACATTGCAAGTGTGGGCGTAGAGATCGAACGTTTCAACGCAGACGTTTAAAAACGGTATTTTTCTTCTTAAATTAGACCAATGGTTGAGTGGGCTTATCGAATCGATTTTTGCGAATCGCAATGAATCCTTATCGCTGTTCTCTGCAAAGTTTTGCACATCCTGTAAAGAGGGTAAATTCGTTTCATTTTCGTTAAGGTTTTATGACCTGAGTGAATCCCGATTCGCCAAAAGTTAAAATTATCCTTTAAAAACAAAGGTTTATATATATGCCTAAAAAATAGGCAAACAGAAGGAATTGGCGGATTTACTGGGCAAATGATGTTTCCAATTGATTAACCCACAAGGTTATCCACAGGGTTGGTGGATTAAAAATGGGACTGGCGGAACCATTAGGATTCTCACCTTGAATCAACCTGATTGTGGCATTTTCAACAAAAAGCATTTATGAATAAAAAATATTTTTTCGATCGAAAATTCGTTCCATTTAACCCGTACCTTGATGGCTTGATAATAAACATGAATAATTCAAATGATATTTGGGTTTTTGGCTATGGTTCCTTGATGTGGTTGCCCGGCTTTGAATATGTTGAAGATCGTTTGGCCAAATTAGAGGGATACCATCGTGACCTTTGTATTTTGTCCTATGTTTTTCGGGGAACGCCCGAAGTGCCGGGCTTGGTTATGGGATTGAATGCGGGTGGGGCATGTCATGGGCGCGCGTTTCGCGTTTCTGCCCCCTTGGTAGAGGGGACATTGGCTTACCTGCATGAACGTGAAATGATTAATAGCGTTTATACCCCCAGCTGGGTCGAGATTGAATTATGTACGGGGCAACGCACAAAAGCTTATACGTTTTTGGCAATCCCCGGCCATGAACAACATGTCAGCGCTTTATCCATTGAAGAAACCTGCAAATTGATTTTGCAAGGTCATGGAGAAGGCGGCTCTTCTGTTGAGTATTTGGAAAATACGCTTTTGCATTTACGCGAATTGGGCATTGAAGATTCAAAGTTAGAAGTAATATTTCAGGCCGTTTGCGAGCCTCAAATTTAATGAAGCGCTAATAAATTGCAATAAAGTGTAAAAAAGCAATGAAATAGCGATTTTTCGAATTGACAGAGCAAGGCTCTATCCAGATACTCATCGGCTTTCCCAATGATTGGGGATTATTTTTATTTACGTGTGGTAAAGGACTAAAACCATGACCAACTCTGTCATGCAAACCTATGCCCCGGCTGATGTCGTGTTCGATAAAGGCGAGGGGGTATACCTATTCGCTGAAAACCAGAAACGTTACCTTGATTTTGGTGCGGGTGTGGCTGTGACCTGTTTAGGTCATGCGCACCCTCATTTGGTGGCCGCTCTTACAGAACAGGCTAAAAAACTGTGGCACTCTTCAAACCTTTATAAAATTAAAGGCCAAGAACGATTTGCCCGACGATTGGCTGACCACACGTTTGGTGATGTTGTGTTTTCGTGTAATTCAGGTGCGGAAGCGAATGAATGTGCCATTAAAATTGCGCGGAAACATTTTGCGGCAAAAGGGTCTGAGCGTCATCGGATCTTGACCTTCAAAGGTGCATTTCATGGTCGTACAATGGCAACTTTGTCAGCGGGTAAACAAGCCAAACATTGTGAAGGCTTTGGCCCGATGTTAGACGGTTTCGACCAAGTTGACTATAATGACTTGGAAGCTGCAAAGGCTGCGATTACGGACCAAACGGCAGCTATTTTGGTTGAACCTATTCAAGGCGAAGGTGGTTTACGCCCCGCTGAAGACGCTTTCCTTAAAGGTTTGCGCAGCATTTGTGATGAAGCGGGCATCTTATTGATGTTTGATGAAGTACAAACGGGTGTCGGGCGTACAGGTAAATTATTTGCTTATGAACATTCTGGTGTGACACCGGATGTGATGGCGCTTGCCAAAGGTATTGGCGGTGGTTTTCCTGTTGGGGCTTGTATCGCAACTGCTGATGCGGCAAGTGGTATGTTGCCGGGCACACATGGCAGTACTTTTGGCGGTAATCCATTGGCAATGTCAGTAACGAATGCCGTTTTGGACGTGGTGACGAAAGAAGGCTTTCTTGATCATGTAACAAAGATGGGTGACTTGTTTAAGTCACGCTTGCAAGATGTTGTTGCTGCACATGGAAATGTTGTAAAAGGTGTGCGCGGCAAAGGTTTGATGTTGGCATTGCAATGTGTTGTGCCTAATGGGGAACTTGTTGCAAAATGTTTTGAAAATGGTCTTCTTGCTGTACCGGCAGGTGATAATGTTATGCGACTGTTACCGCCCCTGATTGTGCGTGAAGAACATATTGAAGCCGCGATCGCAATTTTAATGCGTACCTGTACAGAACTATCTGAGTAAAGATGATGACACCCAAACATTTTTTGGATTTAGACCAATTGGATACAGGCGAATTACGTCATATCCTTGATATTGCAACAGCTTATAAAACAGGGCAGAACAGCAAATCTGGCCCAAGCCCGCTTGCGGGTAAGACACTCGCGATGATTTTTGAAAAACCATCGACCCGTACCCGCGTTTCATTTGAAGTGGGTATGGTGCAACTTGGTGGTCACCCTTTGATTATCATGTCTGAAAACTCTCAACTGGGATATGGCGAAACCATCGCAGATACGGCGCGTGTTCTATCGCGTATGGTTGATGGCATTATGATCCGAACAAACGCCCATGACAAGTTAACGGATTTGGCTGAAAATTGTTCAATCCCTGTGATTAATGGATTGACCGATGACAGTCACCCTTGCCAATTGATGGCAGATATCATGACGATTGAGGAACACCGTGGCCCGATAGAAGGCAAGGTGATCAGTTGGATCGGTGATGGTAACAATATGGCGAATAGCTATATTCATGCCGCCGCACGTTTTGGGTTTGAGTTGCGTCTTTCATGTCCTGATGAATTGATGGTTGATAGTGCAATTTTGGATTGGGCTGAAAACGAAAATGCAAAAATTACAATCGTCAAAGATCCATTAAAAGCAGCCAATGGCTCTGATGTTGTGGTAACGGACACTTGGGTTTCAATGGGTGATACGGATTATGATCGCCGGATTGATTTGTTAAGTCCATTCCAAGTGAATGAAAAGGTCATGGCGCAAGCTGAGCAAGATGCTTTATTCCTTCACTGTCTGCCTGCACATCGCGGTGAAGAAGTGACGAATGAAGTTATCGATGGCCCTCATTCTGTCGTTTGGGATGAAGCCGGAAACCGACTGCATGCACAAAAAGGCATTCTCGTCTGGTCAATGGGCTAAGGGCTGACTATATAGACCATAACGTAGACATTAAAGTAAGCCTCTGCATTATGCAGGGGCTCGCTTTCTTTAAGGTATAGAGAAATGAGCAAACAACAGTTATTAGAAGATCGTATTTTACCGTTTCAAGTAGATGGACTTGATGTTCGAGGTCGCGTGATCCGATTAGGTAAATCGGTTGAAGATATTCTATCAGCTCATAAATACCCAAAACCGATTGCAGATATCTTGGCAGAAGCCATGGGCCTGACAGTCGCCTTGGCTTCTGGATTGAAATATGATGGTGTTTTCTCATTTCAGGCGGTATCTGAAGGCGAGGGTGCCGGACCAATTAAGGCGCTCGTCAGCGATGTAACATCTGAAGGGGGCTTGCGCGGTTATGCTGGGTTTAGTGAAGAAGAGGTTCAAGAACTTGGTGATGAAACTGAGCCATCGGTGACAAAGTTGCTGGGTACAGGTCGTTTGGCCTTTACTGTGGATCAAGGCAAACATATGCATCCTTACCAAGGTATCGTTGCATTGGACCAAGAAACTTTAAGCCAATGCGCATATAACTATTTTAAAACTTCTGAACAAGTGGACACCGAATTTAAGCTTGCGCATGGCCCAAGTGGTGTTTGTGTGGTGATGATCCAACGTCTACCTGATGAAGCAAATGATGAAGAAAAAGCTGCTGAAAACTGGCAACATGCCAGTGTGATGTTGAAAAGCTTAACAGATGCTGAAATGCTAGATGCCAGTTTGGGCATGGCAGATTTGCCCTATCGTCTTTTTCATGAAGACGGTGTTCGGGTTTTCGAGACAAAAACCATACATCATGAGTGCCGCTGTTCACAAGAACGTTTGAGCGCGACCATGAAAGGCATGCCGATTCCAGAACTGGACGACATGATCGAAGAGGGCGGTTCAACGGCAACATGTCATTTCTGTTCGACAGATTATGTTTTCAGCGCAGAACGTCTTACTGAATTACGTGATGAAAGAATAGCTGAAAAAATTGCTGAAAAATCGTCCAAAGATTGACAAAATATAAATGTCAGCGTTCAATCGCCATCAGGAATTAAATTGATGGGGAATGAATGCTGATGTTTGCTTGGAAAAAAATAATTATTGGAGCTTTCTGCTGCGTAACTTTAAGCGGTTGCATGCAATCGGGCGCACCTATTGCACAGCTTCCAGATCTTACGTTTAAACATTTACAGCCGATCGCGCTGGATGTTCGTCAAATTGAGATCGTGGATTTAAGCAAGACAGGCATGGTTGGCAATCATGTGGAACATCTGTTCCCCACATCCCCAAAGCAAGCGATGAATATCTGGGTAAGAGACCGCTTGAGCGCAAATGGAAGTACGGGGCTTGCGCGTCTCAGCATCAATGATGCATCCGCGATTGAAGAAAGGCTTGTGAAAAAAACTGGTTTAAGTGGCATTTTCACGAATGATCAATCTGAACGCTACACAACAAACATTGATGTCCGTCTTGATATATTTGATGGAGAAAATAATTCTAAAGGTTATGCGCTTGCGAAAGCCAACCGCTACATCACGGTGCCAGAAAACCTATCTTTATTGGAACGCGAAAAAGCATGGTTTGAAATGGTCGAAAAAATGATGGCTGATTTAGATAAAGCCCTTGTCGGCAATATGAATTTAAAATTGCTTGGAAAATAATAAATTATCCGCGCCAGAATGTGGGCATGAATAGAACGAGAATTGTAAAGAGTTCTAGACGTCCCAATAACATGCCCGCTGCCATCAACCATTTGGCGCCATCAGGTAAAGTTTGAAAATTACCTGATGGTCCAGCAATATCACCAAGTGCAGGACCGACATTGGCAAGGGCTGTTGCTGCGCTGGAACTGGCAGTGACATAATCAAGTCCCATCATGCCCAAAGCCATTGCGAGAAGGGCGAAACAAACGCCAAAAACAAAGAAGAAACTGAGAACCGATATGATGACTTCTTCAGGGATTGGGCGTCGGTTGTAATAAGGGATAAAGATACCGTGAGGTTCAAGCAGACGTTTTATCTGTGTCTGTGCAGCGGCATATAATACTTGAAAACGAAAGATTTTGATCCCGCAGGTTGTCGAACCTGAACAGCCACCAATGAACATGATAAAGAAAAAGACAGGCCAGGCAAAATGTCCCCATAACTGGTAATCTGTTGTGGCATAGCCTGTTCCTGTAATGATAGAAACCACATTGAATGCACCAAAGCGCAAAGATTGCAAAGGGGCATAGCCTTCTTGGATCCATAAAAAACCAGTGGAAAGAAGGATCAACATGACAATGATAACCAAAAACCATTGAACTTGAGTATCATTGAAAATAGCCGTGAAATTTCCACGCAAAGCCCGTAAATAAAGCATAAAGGGCAAGCTGCCGACAATCATGCCAATGGTGATGATTGTATCAATAGACCCACTATTGAAATGCCCGATGGAGCCATCAGATGTGGAAAAACCACCTGTTGCAATGGTTGTCATTGCATGGGCTGTCGCCTCGAACGGGGTCATGCCTGCATACCAAAGCGCAAAGGCCCAAATAACGGTAAGTCCCACATAGACGGTTGCAATTCCTACTGAGATTTGTGCCGCTTTGGGCAACGCTTTATCAGAGGTCTCGAAAGCTTCTACTTTAAAAAGCTGCATTCCACCCACATGAAGCATGGGCATGATGGCAACGGCCATGACAATGATACCGATCCCGCCGAGCCATTGTAAAAGCGCACGCCACAGCAACAGGCCCGGTGGCGCATAATCTAACCCAGTGATGACCGTGGACCCTGTGGTCGTAATGCCAGACATGGCTTCGAAAAAAGCATCGGTATAAGACATGTCTAATTCTGAAAAAGCAAAAGGCAGTGCAGCAAAGATGGTCATGACCAACCAGCTGAAAGTCGCCATAAGAAAACCTTGGCGAATAGAAAAATAAACTTTTTCTTTCTGGCGACCCGCAAGAACAAGAGCGCTACCGACAAATATGGTAACACCTGAAGACAGCATGAAAACTTTCCAATCGGCATTACCTTGTGACAAGTCAATGGCTGCGGGCAGCAACATGCCGAGCGCCAGTGTCATGAGCAATAAGCCAATAATAAAATAAATCGGGCGCAGGTCAATTTGCATGTCGACGGGTCAGCCAAAGTTTCAAGATAAAATTTCAAATGATTTTTGGCTCAAAACCTAGAAAAAGTCCATGCTTATTCGACAGATAAGGGTTTATTTAACAACCAAACGGTAATCAGGTGTTGGATTTAAAGGGCAGGAATAGACATATTCACCGGCTTTTAACTCGATTTCGTAATCTTTGCTGGTACCTGTGGTAATGCCGCCACCCGAAACACTGGTTTTAGTTAATTTATGTATGGGGTTTTTCCAGTTATAATCGGAATGGCGCAACCAAAATCCCAGTACGTACGGGACGTTTTTATTGGATACGCGGAAAATATATTTACCAGGGCTTAGGGTGAGTGTCTTTGATTTTTCTAAGCGCTCAGTTCCATTTTTTGTATTGATGGCTTCGCAATCTGCCATTTTGGCTGAGATATAACCATGATCGATACCCTGTTCAGCTTCTACGAATTGGCAAGACGTTTGGGTTAATTCAATGATGGGAATGTCAGATGCAAATGCAGAATTGGTCACAAAGCTAAGAAAACCGAATAGAAAAAGACGCAACATGAAAGACCTCGACGATAAGTAAAATTTCACGAAGTGTGGCAATTTTTACAGGTCCTTGCAAAACACAACTGCGTGATTGAAAACTTAAGAAAGATTTATACATTTTTTTCTAGTATATCTAAGCAAAAGAATAATTTGAAAGAGTTTGAATAAATGGAAATGATTCGCAGCTTTTATGAGACAAAATTTTCAGGTTTGTTGGCAGCAGGCATCATCGCAATTGCAGCTGTGTTCTTATCCGAACATTATGGTGCACCGACCATGTTATTTGCTTTATTATTAGGAATTGCGCTGAATTTTTTGTCCGAACATGAACGTTGCATCCAAGGTATAGATTTGGCGGCGAAGACTATTTTACGCATTGGTGTTGGATTGTTGGGTTTACGTATATCGTTTGAAGCGGTTGCAGGTCTTGGCATGGGGCCGATTATATTGGTTGTTACAGCCGTTATCGCAACAATGATTTTTGGTTTGATCGTTGCAAAATTAATGAAATTTAACAGTGCGTTTGGGTGTTTAACGGGTGGTGCTGTCGCGATTTGTGGTGCATCGGCTGCGATGGCCTTATCATCCGTTCTGCCTCAAGGGAGTGACCGAGAGCGCGATACAATCTTTACTGTGATAACCGTGACAGCATTCAGTACCATTGCGATGGTTATCTATCCGATCCTCGCAAGTTTTTTGGGTCTTGATGAGCAACAGACAGGTATTTTTTTAGGCGCGACAATCCATGATGTGGCCCAAGTGGTTGGCGCAGGCTATAGTGTTTCTGATCCCGTAGGCGATGTGGCAACGATTGTTAAGCTTGTACGTGTTGCCATGTTGCTGCCGATTGTCTTGGGGGTCATGATGATCGTGCGTTCCAGAACGAAAACTACGGCTGATGCCAGAGCAAAATTGCCTTTTCCTTGGTTTGTTTTAGGTTTTGTCATATTAGTCGGATTGAACAGCACAATTGCGATCCCTGTTGAAATCTCAGGATTTTTTATTGATATGTCCAAATGGTGCATCGTCACAGCCGTTGCTGCCTTGGGGATGAAGACATCTTTTGCGGCTTTGGTCAAAGTTGGCATTTGGCCTGTGGCGGTCATTTGTGCGGAAACATTTTTCCTTGCGGCATTAAGTTTAATCGCGCTCTACATGTTTCCCATGTAAAGCGCGATTATATTTGCTTATTTTTTCTTCAGCCGTTTTTCAAGGGCATCACAAACTTTTGTGATGATTTTTAGGCGTGCGTATTTTTTATCATTACCTTCAACCATGGTCCAAGGGGCATTACTGGTGCTGGTCTTTTCAACTAAGTCATTGACGGATTCTTCATATTCAGCCCATTTTTCACGGTTGCGCCAATCTTCATCGGTCAGTTTCCACTGTTTCCATGGGGTGACTTCGCGGGCTTTGAAACGTTCGAGCTGTTCATCTGGGCTGATATGGATCCAGAATTTTAAAAGAACCGTGCCATGATCAACGATTTGTTCTTCGAAATCATTTATTTCGGCATAGGCACGACGCCATTCTTCTTCACGGGCAAATTTTTCTACACGTTCAACCAAGACACGGCCATACCAAGAACGATCAAATATGGTAACGCGTCCAGCACGCGACATATGACGCCAAAAGCGCCATAAATAATGGTGCGCACGTTCTTCATCATTTGGGGCCGCAAAGGGGAGGACACGGAAAACTCGTGCATCTAATGCCCCTGTAATACGACGGATCGCGCCCCCTTTTCCAGCTGCATCAGACCCTTCGAAAAGCAATAAGGTTGATATGCCAGATTTGGTGGCTTGACGGGCCAATGCGTTTAGGCGGCCTTGTTGGGTTTTGAGTTCTTGTTTGTAGGTTTCTTTATCAACGGTTTTGCGCATATCAAGATGACTTAAAACCGTTGCATAGGGCAGCGGTTGAACAGGCGCATCATGGTTTGCAATTACGGTTTTGTCAGTCTTAATATTTGGTGTTTGTTTTTCCTTCAGTTGAAGCAGCGCTTCGGCTTGATGTTTGCGCTGATCCATATGACGGGTAATGGCGTCACGAATTTGTTCTGCAACGGTGATGGAACGATAGCGCGCATCTGCCCCTTCAACGATTGACCAAGGGGCATGCCCCTTGGAGGTGCGCATAATTAATCGTTCTGCGGCACTGATGAAATTGTCATACAGGCGCCAATGTTTCCAATCGGTTTCAGTCACGCGCCATGACTGTAAAGGATCTTTTTCTAATTTTTTAAGGCGTTTTTTCTGCGCATCTTTTCCTAAATGCATCCAGAATTTTAAGATGAGCGCTCCATCATCTGCCAATGTTTTTTCAAAAATTTTAATACGGTCTAAGCGTTCGTCATATTCAGGCTTGTCAATTTTGCCATAGACCCGATCAATAAGAGGGCTGGAATACCAAGAGCTTAGAAAGATTCCCATTTTGCCTTTGGGGGGTAAGTCACGCCAATATCGCCAGTAAGGTGGTCGTTCAGCCTCTTCATCGGAATGACGAATATAGGCGTTATTATCAATCCAACGAGAATCCATCCATTCATTCAAAGAATTGACAGTACCGCCTTTGCCTGCGCCATCGACACCTGCAACAACAATAATAACAGGGAAATCACAGGTGCGTAATTCTTGCTGTAGCTCAAGTAATTCTATGCGTAAGTCTTGGACTTTCTCGTCAAATTCTTCCTTGGTGATTTTTCTTCCAAGTTCTGCGGTTTCAAACATATTAACCCCCTCAATTTTTCCTAACCCTTGAGTTTAAGAGAATATCATGAATAAATTGTGGGTTGCAAACGTTGGCTGTTAAAAACGTGCAATTGCCATGTGGGAGCTATCCGCCTTTGCTTGTTTTTTTAAAGTCGCAATCGCAGTATCTAGGTCTTGGAAACTGGGGGTTTGCTTGCATCGGTTTGCTTCAAGACTGATCAAAGCTGCGCTACAGCTCATTAATGGAAAATGACAAGCATTGCCTTGGCGATCTTTACCTAAAATAAACCCAACGTTACGGGCATCAGCATCATAGAAACTTTCCACGTCGCGGCAAAAATTTTCAAGAAGGTCTTCAATCATGTTTTTAACGATTTGAAAATCAAGATTGCGAACCCCAATGAAAAAATCATCCCCGCCCACATGGCCCAAAAACATCTCGTTGCCCGAGAATTTTTTACGCATCAAGTTTGCAAATAATAAAATCGCACGATCACCTTGGCGAAAACCATAAGCGTCATTGAAGGCTTTGAAATTATCTAAATCCATATATACGAGGGTAGATGCGTCTTGATGGTTTGTGCATGCATCAATCACATAAGAGGCAATGGATGAATTACCGGGTAATTTGGTTAAGGGGGAGGAATCACGCGCGGTGATCAAGTTTTTTTCATTGATAACACGCAGAAGTGAGGCTGCGGATAAGAAGCCGAGATAGCCAAAATCTTTGACGATAATGACACCTTCCGAACTTTCTGACAGGCCGAAATTTTCCAGAATAGATTCTGTATTGGCGTGAATGTCAGCGACAGGGCAAGGTGTGATGAATTTTCGTAAAGTTAATCCATTGCCCCGATTTTTGATTAAATCGATACCAAAAGGGGAATAGGTATATTCTTTAAACATATTTTCACGAACAATGCCCAAAGGGCTGCCTGTTTCATCAACGACAGGGAAAAATGTCATATCTTTATTGACGCGGAAAGCATCAAAAACACTATCCATAGAATCATCTATGCGTAAAACCGGACGATATTCGATCTGTTGGTAAATCATATTGGTTTCGTCGCTTTCTTTGGAAAGCGCACGATGACCAGATTGAATGACACTGGGATATTGTGTTTGAAAACCATTAAGGTCGGTCTGTGGTCGCGATATATAATAACCTTGAACTAAATCACAGCCGATTTCTTTACAAACATATAATTCTTCTTTTGTCTCGATTCCTTCAGCAATGACAAAGATACCCAGAACATGGGCGAGATCTGTAATGGTTGAAACAAGCAATTTTTGTTTGTTGTCATTTGAAATATTTGAAATGAATGAACGATCAATTTTTAAAAAATCTGGTTGGTATTCTTGTAACAATTTTAATCCAGAATATCCCGCACCAAAATCATCAATGGCGGTGCTATAAGCTTCACCACGATAACGTTTTAAGTTTTGTTCTGCCAATGTCATAGAGACTTCATGGCGTTCCGATATTTCAAGACATAAATTTGATGGGGCTAGGCCATGTTGTTTCAATAATGCCTTGGTTGCACCGTTGAAATAATCCGGCGATGAAATAATTCGGTTATCTAAGTTGAAAAATAATTTTGTTTTATGGGTACGGGGCAATTGAGCATATTTTTGAATGGCGATTGCGCGCATGATCATGTCAAAACGATGGAGAATTTTCAGCTCATGTGCACGGTCAAAAATATCAAAGATGCTTGCATAGCCCATTTTGTCATGACCGCGTAACAAGGCTTCATAACCAAAAACAGTCCCGTTATGTACATCAACGATAGGCTGGAAGGCATAATCCAAGACCTGTGCTGTCTCAATAAAGTCTTTGGCTTCAGTAGAAGGAACTTCGTGGCCTAAAGGGGCAATGTCATTGAAGTCGTACATGTGACCTCCTGTGGTCTGCATCTGTCGTATAAAATAATATTCATGACTTAAATATCTGTATTCAGATTGTTCATAATGCAGAGATTGAAGGAAAGGGGTGAAAGGTCAATTGCAAACGGGCCTCTGT
>Ga0105358_10000977_pt1 | contig 15009 bp, 14 predicted proteins | sample GOMGulsemesocosm_5_FD_83509 | JGI IMG/M metagenome (GOLD analysis project Ga0105358, IMG submission 83509) | Methane-oxidizing microbial communities from mesocosms in the Gulf of Mexico - GOM15C Gulf of Mexico | ecosystem: Environmental > Aquatic > Marine > Cold seeps | place: Gulf of Mexico... | reverse complement strand
CAAAGAAGCCCTTATCTTGAACCTGTTTGGATGGTGGGTATTGACCCAGAGTCTGAAGGTTTAATTCGCGCTAAAGATATGGGCCTTAAGGTAACGTCTGAAGGGGTAGATGGCTTATTGCCACACATTCTTGAAGACAATATACAAATAGCATTTGATGCGACTAGTGCTTATGTTCACGCTGAAAACAGCCGTAAATTGAACGAACTGGGTGTGCTAATGATTGATTTAACGCCCGCCGCTATTGGGCCTTTGTGTGTGCCGCCAGTAAACTTAAGCGAGCACACTGAAAAGCTTGAAATGAATGTGAATATGATTTCATGTGCTGGGCAAGCAACAATACCCATTATCAGTGCTGTTTCAGGTATTCAATCTGTTGAATATGCTGAAATTGTCGCCAGCCTTGCTTCAAAATCTGTCGGCATAGGCACTCGAGAAAACCTAGACGAGTTTACTTATACAACCTCCAGTGCTATTGAAACCGTAGGCGGTGCTCGTAAAGGAAAAGCTTTAGCCATTATTAATCCCGCTGAACCTCCACTTATTATGCGTAATACTATTTACTGTATTACCGATGACAAACCTGAAGAAGAAAAGATTATTGAGTCCATACTTAAGATGATCGAAGAGGTTAAAAAGTATGTTCCCGGCTATAAACTTATTAACGGGCCTATTTTTGACGGCAATAAAATCTCTGTTTTTATGGAAGTTGAAGGTCTTGGTGATTATTTACCTAAATACGCTGGCAACCTTGATGTAATGACAGCCGCCGCGACACGAACTGCGGAAATGTTCGCGGAAGAAATTCAAACTGGAAAAATAACACTTAAACCTGTGGAGGCTGCGTAATGTCTGAGTCAACAACCGAAAAACTAAGCTCTTTAGATGGCCGTAAAGTTATTCTGCATGACATGTGCTTACGCGATGGCATGCACGCTAAGGGCGAACAAATTTCTGTTGAAGAAATGGTGACTGTTGCCACCGCATTAGATGATGCTAACGTTCCATACATTCAAGTAACCCATGGTGCTGGGCTTGGTGGTAATTCATTGCAACATGGCTTTTCAATGGCCAGCAATGAGGAATACATTTCTGCCGTAGCACCATTAATGAAACAGGCGGTGGTTTCTGTACTGCTTATCCCAGGCATGGGAACAATGAAAGAATTACAATCGGCTTATGACGCAGGCGCACGAAGTGTTCATGTGGCAACCCATTGTACAGAAGCCAATACATCGCCTCAGCATATGGCTTTTGCTCGCAAACTGGGCATGGATACTACTGGTTTTTTAATGATGGCTCATTTAAACACCGCTAAAGGCCTTGCCGAACAAGCGGCTTTAATGGAGTCTTATGGCGCACAAACTGTTTACCTAACCGATTCAGCTGGATATATGTTGCCTGAAGATGTGACACGTTGTATTTCAGCTTTACGCGAAACCTTAAAGCCTGAAACTGAAATAGGCTTTCATGGTCACCACAACCTTGGAATGGGCATTGCGAATTCTATTGCAGCCATTGAAGCAGGCGCTAGCCGAATCGATGGTTCTGCAGCAGGCTTAGGTGCTGGCGCGGGAAATACTCCATTAGAAGTTTTTGCGGCTGTCTGTGAGCGCATGGGAATTGAAACAGGCGTTGATCTATTTAAACTAATGGACTTATCAGAAAACATCATTCTTCCACTGATGGATCATGTTATTCGTGTTGATAGAGAATCGTTAACCTTAGGGTACGCAGGTGTTTATTCAACTTTCTTACTACATGCTAAACGTGCTGCTGAACGTTTTGGTATTCCAGCTCGGGATATTCTTGTTGAACTGGGTAAAAAGAAAATGATTGCGGGTCAAGAAGATATGATTGTCGATACTGCAATGACGATGGCTAAAGAACGAGGTATAGAAATTACCACCAGCGTGTAAGAGTCAACGCTAACCCCAATAAAAAAGCCTTACCAATTAAATGGTAAGGCTTTTTTATTGGTTGATATAAAGTCATGTATAAAAATTAAACACCAAGCGCATCTCTTGCTAACGAACCACCCGACCCTTGCAAAGGCCCCAGTGGGTTTTTACGCGACTTTTCAGAGTCTAAAAACGGCACACCACTCCAAATTTTATAAACAGCCACACCATTATCTAGCACAATCAGCGCATCAAAACGCCAACCCGTTTCAATCGTTTTTCGCTTAAAACCTAGTAAATCATTAAACACACTGCCCACACGTTTCCTTTTAATGACACCGGGGTGTGCCTCATATGCAATACAGGCTTCTTGCTTAGCCAAACAGTTTCTTACACTTAATGGTAAATGCTCCAATTTAACAGAGTTGGTCGGCATGAATTTCTGAAGAATATCTAAGTAAGATAGTATTTTTACGTTAGGTGTTGAATAAGGATCAAAGCCTAGCTGACGCAGTTCCTCAACCGTTGTTTGATTAAGAATAACCTTGTCGTAAGCGGACATCGCCTGTTTAAACCCCTTCCATGGCGACTTTGTTATATCTTCTGTTCGAGGAAGTGGACTACCACATGCGGTTAGTATTAAGAGACCTGACACCAACAATATTGAAAGCAGACGGTGTAATAAACCTTGTTTCATTTAAACAGACCTCTTTAGTTTTTCTAAAATCTAATCTTTATCTTAAAGAATAGCTGATTCTAATAAATTTGAGCATAATTTAGGCAATAAATTCATCTATAAAAAGTTAGGTTTTTTCTATCATTTAGGTTAATCCCCAATTTTTGACTATAAAAGCTTATAATGGTCGTTTACCCCTGATAGAACGTTTAGATTAAAAACAGTCTGACACCTCCACTATCCCAATTTAAGGCCCTAAAATGACATCCCAATCTACAATAGGCTTCGCTGACTTAGCGTTGTCTAAACCTGTAATGGACGCTCTAAAACGCATCGGTTACGAACAACCTTCTCCCATTCAAGCAGAAGCAATACCTCATCTGTTAGAAGGACATGATTTAATTGGCACCGCACAGACCGGCACAGGCAAAACTGCTGCATTTGCCCTTCCCCTCTTATCTAAAGTGGACTTAAACATGGCTGGGCCGCAGGTTTTAGTACTTGCACCAACACGTGAGTTAGCTATTCAAGTCGCTGAAGCATTTAAAACTTACGCTAGTGCAATGAAAGGCTTTAATGTATTACCTATTTATGGTGGCCAGGCAATGGACACGCAATTACGACAACTACGTCGTGGCGTTCATGTTGTTGTTGGCACACCAGGTCGTGTAATGGATCATTTACGTCGTAAAACATTGAAACTAGATAACCTTAAAACCATCGTACTGGATGAAGGCGATGAAATGTTAAGAATGGGGTTTATCGACGATGTTGAATGGATTTTAGACCAAACACCAGCGCAACGTCAGGTTGCTCTTTTTTCAGCCACGATGCCCGCTCCCATTCGACGTGTTGCCGATAAATACTTAAACTCGCCAAAAGTCGTTAAAATAATTTCTAAAACATCAACCGTAGAGAGCATTGAACAACGCTTTTGGATGGTCAGTGGCCTACATAAGTTAGACGCATTAACGCGTATTCTGGAAGTCGAAGATTTTGATGGCATTATCATGTTCGTTCGAACTAAAGCCCTCACAGTTGAGCTGGCAGAAAAGCTTGAGGCACGTGGATATTCTGCTTCTGCCATTAATGGTGATATGACCCAAGCACTACGTGAACGTACCATTGGGCAACTAAAGAAAGGTCAAATTGACATACTAGTAGCCACGGATGTAGCTGCTCGTGGCATTGATGTAGCACGTATTAGCCATGTTGTTAATTACGATATTCCTTATGATACTGAAGCGTACGTTCATCGCATTGGTCGTACAGGGCGTGCGGGAAGAACAGGTAAAGCCATTTTATTTGTAGCACCACGCGAACGCCGTCTATTACGTGCTATCGAAAATGCCACGCGCCAGCCTATCAAACCGATGGAGTTACCCACGCGCCAACAGGTTAATGAAAAACGTGCAAGTGACTTCAAAGCGACACTAACACAAGTTATATCTAACAAAAAATTAGATTTTTTCGATCAACTTATTCAATCATATTTGGATGAGCACGATGCTGACCCCATTCAATTGGCGGCTGCTCTTGCCTACTTGGCTCAGAAAGACAAGCCATTAATGCTTGAGGAATCGTCTAAAAAGTCATCTGCTAAAGAAGGTAGAAAACTGCGAGATGAAAAACCAGCAAGAGGTGAAAAAAGAAGTAAATCTTTACGTCCAGATAAAGAAGACTTTCCTAAAAGCAAACGTGGCAACCCAAAAGTACCAATGGAAAACTATCGCATTGAGGTTGGGAAGAATCACAACGTTATGCCAGGCGATATTGTTGGCGCCATCGCTAACGAAGCAGATGTTGAACCAAGAAACATTGGTCATATAGAGCTAAGTGATGATCATAGCTATATTGAACTACCGGTTGGCATGCCAAAAATCGTATTCCAAAGTCTCAAAAAAGTACGCGTACATAATCAGCCTCTAAATATCGAACGGACTGATCATATTGCAAAGCCTGCGGCTACGTCTGCTAAGCCTGCTAAAGGAAAGAAAAAAACCTATACTAAAAAGCCAAAAAAGAAAAAGAATAAAACCGCTTCAAAATAGACATGAATGAAAGAATCACTGAACTTGAAATAAAACTGGCTTATCAAGAAGACACGATCCAGCAGCTGGATCGTGTTATTTGCCAGCAACAAGATCAAATTGATTCACTTAAAAAGCAATTTAAACAACTGACAGAGAGCTCTCAGAACTCAGCTGAGGATGGAGAAAGTCTATTTTCTGCACTCGATGATGTTCCACCACATTATTAAAAAACAACCAATATTCAATTAAACGATAAACGCATATCATGAGCATTAACTGGTACCCAGGGCACATGCATAAAGCCCAAAAGGAGATTAAAAACCGCCTCCCCGAGGTTGATATGTTTATTGAAGTATTGGATGCTAGGATCCCCTACAGTAGCGAGAACCCAATGCTCGCCAGCATTCGTGGCGACAAGCCTTGTATTAAAATTCTAAATAAAACTGATTTAGCTGAACCCGATAAAACAAAAACTTGGCAAAACTATTTAGAGCTTAATAAAAATACTAAAACACTCGCCTTAAATTTAAATCAACCAAATAAAAGTGAACAAATATTTGCACTTTGTCAAAAACTAGTTCCGAACAAAGGCACAAAAATATCCCCCATTACTTGTCTTATTACAGGTATTCCTAATGTTGGAAAATCCACATTAATTAATACACTGGCTGGTAGAACCATCGCCAAAACAGGTAACGAACCAGCCGTCACTCAGACACAGCAACGTATTGACCTTGGCAATAATATTATCTTATTTGACACCCCTGGCCTACTTTGGCCTAAAGTAGAAAATGAAGACAGTGGCTACCGTTTAGCCATTACCGGTGCGATAAAAGACACCGCCATTGAATATGACGACATTGCATATTACGCAGCCGAACATTTTCTAAAAGAGCATTTGACTGCATTAATGGAACGCTATTCTCTAGAAAAGGCACCAAGGGACGAAACCGCCCTTCTTGAAGCCATTGGTAAAAAACGAGGTGCTCTGGTTAGCGGTGGAAAAATAGATCTAAATAAAACATCCGCTATCTTTATCCACGATTACCGAAGCGGTACTCTTGGTAGCATCACGCTAGAAACACCGGAAAAAGTTGAAATTGAAGTCGCTAAAACCGAGAAAATAATAGCTGAAAAAATTGCTTTAAAAGCTGCCCGTAAAAAAAATTGGAAGAATAAAAAATAAAACAACGTGCCTCTCTAAAGCCCACCTATCCTATAGTTTCATCCTAATATTTCCCTCGCTTTGAAAATATACAAGCTACCTTTTAACTGCACTCTAAATAGTAGCAACACCTGAAATATTATTTTTTTGATAACTTAATGGTTATCAATACTAGGAGTATTCCTAATATTAAAATAAGTAAGACCCAACTATTTTTTTTATAAAAACCACCACTTTCTCCAGACCCAGCATTTGATACAGCAAAACTAAAGGTTGCTGCTGAAGGATGACTTTCCGTATGTTCAGCTACACCCTCAGGCTCTAGGTCAATAATAACTTTATACTTCCCTTCTGTTGGCTTTAAGAAAGGGACATACATTGAGCCTGAAGCGTATATTTGGGCTGGGAAAGATTGGATGCTCACATAGTCAGTTTCTTGTTCTTTTTCAACACTTACCCTGATGGGTATTTTACGAAGCGCTTCGTCTACAAAATCTAGAACTAAAACTGCTTCATCTGAACTGGGTAGTGTTTTACAAAGCTCTTTAGCGCCAAGAGTTTCAGGTTGATAGGCAGTAAAGTGAACCATATACCCTGATGCCCTAAACGTGCAATAATCTTTGTCAATTTCAACGCCACCATGTGCTTCCACATAAGTGCTTATTAGGCATGAAAAAATAAAAAGACAAAACAAAACCCCTTCTTTTACATCAAAAAAGGGGCTTGTTTTATTATTTAAATTAATCAATGAACGTCGGCAGTATTTGACCAGCAACTTCAGAAATCATTCTGTTACCTTCGCTATCAAAGAAGAACAACAGTGCTCCGTAGCTACTATCTGGGTCATTCAGCAAACTACTTAAACGCTCCGTTTCCCAAGCTACATCAGTCGCATCTATTTTAATTGTTCGCGTTTCACCTGGTTGAATCGGCGTATTATCAGATACTTGAAGAGACTGGTCTGCTACTAATTCATCAGGATAACCCTCATCGACACCCTTCATCGCAAATTCAACATCATGGTTTATAAAGCGAATATTTGCTGCCGTGAATTCTCCAAGTTGGATAGGCAAAGTAGAGTTGTTAGTTATTTCAGCAACTACTGTCACCGTTCGTCCAGGTAAAAAGTATTCCGCTTTCTTATTTCTAACAACGACGAGAGCATTATTTCTACCTTCTTTAACTCTAGCAATACCAAGTCCATCATTATGAATTGGAAGAGCTATTACATCGACCTTCCCGGCTTGCAGGGGAATAGTTCTTGGGTAGGCATCTCGTGTTACATTATTTGCGTAAATAAGTAAGCCAATAATGAAGCCAATCATGAAAAGAGCAAGTAACTTGTCATTTTTTGTATGTAACTCGTTCCAGCTTCCTGCTTTAACTTTCAAATAGCGTTCAACTAACATCGGGCGTTTAATCCACCAAAACAACCAAAATGTTGCGATAAGGGCCCAAATTATGTGCCAATTGACCACATTCTGGACGGCATAACTGCCTAGGTTTTCAATAACTAACCCTGTTCTTGTTGTTACTGAATACACGAAATCGTCAGCATCGCCATCAATCGTAACCCAAATACCTGGGCCTACTAAACCACCCGCTGATTCAACATTTACCATAGGGTGAACATGATGCCTACCAGGAATACGTGCTTTTAGAATCACCTTAAATTCATATGTCCGTCCTAAATCGACACTTGTCGATTGGATCATGGGGACATCATTTAGATAACTGGCTTTCCTAAGAAACACTGGGCCAGGTGTTGCGTTGGCCAAAAAGATCGTATCTGGTTTATTAATAGCTTCAGGCCAACTTGAAAAAAAGTGTACTTTTCCTGTTAACGTGACTTCATCATTAACCTTAATAGTACTGCCATTATCCACAGACCACTTGACATCATACCAATGCAATGTCTTCATCCTTAAAAATGGCTCTTGGTTTCGTTCCCCGTGGGCAAAAGCAACCCCAGTTATTGCCACCAAGACAATGGATAGCAGCAACTTCTCAATTAATTTAGATAATTTAAACATCTTACACAGTCTCCTTCGCGTCTTCATCATCCTCTTCTTCAGAGTAACCGACCATACTTTTAAACCTATTTGGTACGGTTCCTAGGTTAGTAACCCACTCTCCAATTTTCCACCAAATAAAGAACAACACCATGCAAACAAATGCAGAGAAAAATGTTGATATCAAAGTAGACTCACCACCAAATGTTCTTAAAGTCCCTCGTTCAATAATACGCAAATATTCTGGCGTCGCTGTACGAGTAAATGAATAACCAATTAAGTCGGCCACACTCACAACTTGATCAATATGCACCACGGGCAAGTGATACGGAGCCAATATTGGCCAATTAGCTGGTGCGAAAGCCAGTGCAACTGCACTACCACCAAAAATTGAAGTCACTAGTGCATTTCTACTAAGCATCAATACTAAATCCATCAGCATTAGCCCTGGTATAGCAATTGATGGCCAAATCATACTGTATGGGAAGTATGTCCACATATGAAACCCTACAATTCGACTAACCCATTCTCCGATTACCAAACATAACGCACATAGAGTACCGGCAATGGGTAGTCCGAACCTTTGCATAAATGGATAAGACAAGGCTGCTGGAATAAATATTAACAGCATCGGTGTTAACGTGACCCAGTTCTTCCTATCCTTCCAGTCCACCCAGAAATCCCAGTCACCAACAGTCAACATAATATGAATATGAAAGGCTGCAATGATGGCAAAAAATAGAATCCCAACAACGATCAGATCTAGCTGCCGTACAATTTTTGCAGCAGCAGAACCCTTTGTCGTTATAGCCTTAAGTAATTTTTTTTCAGGCGCAGTTAAGCTCATGGTATTTACCCTTGTTTATATAATAAAAATAAGTTTTACTTTAGAAATTGCTGGCACATGCTCTAATAAAACATGTGCCAGCCTTACTGGTGGAGCTAGGAAGTCAGATTACCTTGCTCATCTACTACTAAAGGCATGATAAGAATCATACGTTTAACGAGTTGGTTTAGTAATCCTGCCAACGCTAAGATTGACCAACCAAAGAACACAAAGCCCCAGTGTAACGGCACTGTGAAATATTCTTCCATCAACCAAAATGCATGGCCCCATTCGTTATACCCAACAGTAGGTAACAACATAAATGGGCCACAAACAGTCAATACTAGTGGAAGCGATATACGCTTAGCAAATACTGGTAACCTAGTTATAGCGTAGGTAAACAGGCTAAAACCAATAATAATGAAGACCGGCATAGCCATGTAAAACAAAAAGATATGACTGGGTGTGAAGCTAGTATCTCTTACGACTGTTTGGTGCCAAGTTGCATCTTGCTCTGCATAAAAACTTCCTGCAAAGTAAAAAGCAAATGCATAAACTGCCAACATGCTGATCCAGTGAATCATTCGATTAATTTCTTTTCGAGGCGTCAACTCATTGAGGTGCTTATCACGAGTAACCCAGAAATAAGTAACGAAAACAATGAATAACGTCACTTCAACTATAATTTCAGCCCAAAGCACCGTCATCCAATACGTATCAAACATTGGATCTGTTGCATCTAGCCCGTAGTCCCACGCAGCCCATTGTTGATACCATCGCGCCGTTCCGAAAATAGCAATCAGCACCAACATGCCAAGAAACATCGGTTTCAGATTTAATTTCCAGCCTTCTACGCTTTTTGAGCTCGCTAATCCTTCTTGAGTTGCAGCCATATCAAACCACCTCGTGTTATTATTTGAATATACAGAATATAGCCTAACACTTGTTAGGTCAACAACTAAAACTGATGTATGTCATTTTTAGCTGTCATGTCGCCCCACCCTTTTCACATACACCACATAGGCAGCACCTATGATTACCATGAATATCACTAGCCATTTAACAACTTGTTGCGTGCTCGAAGGCTCCCTACTATTGGGGCCCAACTCACCAATATAGAAATCAAACTCTCGAGTCGTATCATGACCTTCTTTATTTAAAAACATGACATTACCACGGTATTTTCCTTTTTCCTTAGGCATAAATTTCAACAGCATTGACCCTTGAGGATACAATTCCAACGGCAGTGCGGCTAGTGGTTCAAAGCCATTTTTTCCCTCATAAGCAATTGAAAAAGAAAAAGGAAAGCCCTTCGAGTCTTCTTCCATAAAATCAAGAACAATCGTTGTTTCAACTAAATCTGGTGCATTTTGACAAAACACCTCTGCTTCATGCGTCGACGGTTGATAAGCTGTGAGGTGTATACCTCGTTCTTCTGCTACCTTCAAGGTACAGGCACCATGCTTATTATCGATATTGCCGTGTGCAAAGGCATAATTGCTTAAAAATAAAAATAATACCAAACTCATCTTCATTCTTTTATCTCCTCAATTCTTTCTTTTTTAATTTTTATAGTCTGCTAAAAGCACACATAAGTTCAAAAATTATAATTATTACATAACTCCACACTTAACCTTAGCCCACAAAACATGCACCAAATAACACTTAATTTAAGTTTGTTGCATAGCAACTTGTCAATATATAATGATGCAACTTCAGCACATTTCACTTATATATAACATAAACACAAAGGGCGCAGATGTACCTATTAACTCGACTTGCCAGTCTACTATTTATTTTCTTTATACCCAGCTTGGCTTTTGCTACCAACACAAGCGAGCATACGCAGCTTGATTTAACTGAACACACTGTTGGCTATTTGGCCCTAGGGGTTTTTGCCTTAGCTTACACCCTCGTCATCTTTGAGGAACAACTACATCTACGTAAATCCAAGCCCGTTCTACTGGCGGCTGGGCTTATTTGGATCATGATTGCCATTGTTTATCAGCAACATGGCTTTGATCATGCTGCTGAAGTCGCTTTACGACATAACTTCCTTGAGTATGCAGAGCTATTCTTCTTCCTTCTCGTTGCAATGACTTACATTAATGCGATGATTGAGCGTGGTGTGTTCGATGCACTAAGAGGTTGGTTAGTTGAAAAAGGTTTTAGCTATAGAGTACTGTTTTGGCTGCTTGGCATTCTAGCTTTCTTCATATCACCGATTGCTGACAACTTAACCACAGCCCTTATCATGTGTACTGTTGCATTAACCGTTGGTAAAAAAGAACCCAAGTTTGTGGCAATTTCATGTGTTGCCATCGTCGTCGGTGCAAATGCTGGCGGTGCTTTTAGCCCATTTGGTGATATTACAACGCTAATGGTATGGCAAAAAGGAATCGTTCGGTTTTCTGAGTTTTTCATTTTATTTGTGCCGTCTGTTATTAATTACCTTATTCCTGCGGCCATTATGCATTTCTTCATTCCGACTGGGTCACCAGATAAAGTTGAAGGTGAAGAACTCGTTATGAAACGAGGTGGAATCGTCATTATAGTGTTGTTTTTATTAACCATCCTAACTGCGGTAAGCTTCCACAACTTTCTTCATTTACCACCAGCTATAGGTATGATGACCGGCTTAGCCTATTTGAAGTTTTTCGGTTATTACCTTAAAAAAACCGCTCATCAAGATGACAACCCTACTGAAGACCGCTTTGATGAAGGTTTAGGTGCTGAGGAGGGCTTCCAATCCAACACATCAAAAAAAGGCTTTGATGTCTTCGCAAAAGTTGCTGGCGCGGAGTGGGATACCTTGTTCTTCTTCTACGGAGTCATTATGGCTGTGGGTGGGCTTGGCTTTATCGGCTATTTAGGTATGGTCTCTGAAGCAATGTATGGTCAATTAGGCCCTACAACAGCAAATGTTATCGTCGGTGTATTATCTGCCATTGTTGACAATATTCCCGTGATGTTCGCTGTGCTGACCATGAACCCTGAGATGTCTCATGGCCAATGGCTTTTAGTCACCCTAACGGCTGGCGTTGGTGGCAGCTTACTGTCTATTGGCTCTGCTGCAGGCGTTGCTTTAATGGGTCAAGCACGCGGAATTTATACCTTTGCTTCCCACCTTAAGTGGACACCCGTTATTGCTTTAGGTTACGCGGCAAGTATTTATGCTCATTTATGGATTAATGCCTCACACTTTTAATCACAAACGGCTCTAAAATACTGTGGACGATGATTTATCACCCCCTGTTTTGGGTTTTAGCGCCAATAGCGGGACTGGAAAAACAACGTTAATAAGCCACCTCATTCCCGTTTTGAATGAGCGCGGCTTGAAGGTTGGACTAATCAAACATAGCCATCATGACTTTGAAACCGATCAGCCAGGCAAAGACAGCTATCGCCTTAGGAAGGCCGGCGCCTCTCCTGTTGTTCTCGTTTCAAGTCATCGCCGTGCTGTAATTACCGAGTTATCAGGGAGCGAACCCCTACTAGCAGATCAGTTATTCAGCTTTCCCACAGGCTCTGTTGACTTAGTGATTGTCGAGGGGTTCAAACATGAAGCTTTTCCAAAGATTGAACTACACCGAGCTGAATTAAACTCTCCTCCGTTGTACCCTAACGACTCTTCAATTATTGCTATTGCAAGTAACACTAGCTTATCAGCCAACATCCCAAGCCTTGACATGAACAAGCCAGAGCAAGTAGCCGATTTTATTATTGATCAATTTTTAAGGCCAAATAATGACTGATTGTTGCGCCACACCAGGGTTACTAACACTCGAACAAGCCTTAACTCAAATCTTAGAGGAGCTTCCAGAAAATAACGCTTACGAACGTCTTTCGCTAAAGGATTCATTGAACCGAATCACTTACGAAAAAATTAATTCTACTATTGACGTTCCAAGTTTCAGAAATTCTTCGATGGATGGCTACGCTGTCCGCTCAAGTGACAGAGAAAAAGACAACCTAAAGGTCATCGGTGTTTCGTGGGCAGGAAAACCGTTCATACAACCCATAGCTAAAGGTGAGTGTGTACGAATTTTTACCGGCGCTTATGTTCCTGATGACTGCGACTGCGTTGTCATGCAAGAGAATATCCACCGTACTGATGATTTTATTCAAATCAAACTATGGCCCAAGCATGATGAGAACGTCAGGCATATAGGTGATGACACAAAAAAGGGCCAGACATTACTCGCTGAAGGTCAGCTGTTAAAGGCCGCTGATATTGGTCTACTTGCCTCCTGCGGCATTGCTGACATTGCTGTTTTCAAACATATTACCGTTGGCTTTTTTTCTACTGGAGATGAGCTTGTTTCCATTGGTAGCCAACCTAAGCTTGGGCAAATTTTTGACAGTAACCGCTACACATTACACGCTTTACTAGAAGGTGTAGGGGTTACAGCCATAGATTTAGGTGTTATTCCCGACAATCCACTTTCTGTTGAAACTGCTTTACTATCCGCTTCTAAAAGCTGTGACGTCATCATCACAACGGGTGGTGTCTCTGTTGGTGAAGCAGATTTTATCACCGATGTTCTTGCAAAAATTGGCAAAGTCAATCTGTGGAAAATTGCTATTAAACCAGGTAAACCTCTAGTATTTGGCTCTATCAACAAGACTGCATTTTTTGGTTTACCGGGCAACCCAGTATCCGTCATGGTGACATTTCAGCAAATCGTGCTACCCGCCTTACTGAAAATAATGGGGCGCCAACATCACCAACATGCAATTACACTGCAAGCGAAAACAGCTGAAACAATACAAAAGCAACCTGGCCGTACAGAATTCCAGCGCGGGTTTGTCGAAAACAATAAGGGTGAACTCATCGTCCATTCAACAGGTGGACAAGGGTCACACATGTTAAGCTCTATGTCTAAGGCCAACTGTTTAATCGTGCTAGAGCAGTCGTCTGGCAATATCGAAAAAGGGCAACAGGTTAGTATTCAATTACTGGGAAAAAGCTTATGACAAGGAAATCCATTTTAGTCACCGGCGGCGCTGGCTACATCGGTAGCCATGTTGTTAAATTGCTCGGCGAGCGCGATGAAAACGTCATCATTCTGGATGATTTATCAACGGGCTTTGAAAGCTCAATTTTGTATGGTCAATTCATTCAAGGAAACACCGGTGACAAAGAACTCGTTGATAGTATATTTCAGCAACATAATATTGAATCTGTTCTACATTTTGCTGCTCACACCATCGTGCCTGAGTCCGTTGAAAACCCACTAAAGTATTACCAAAATAACACTTGCTGTACGCGCAATCTGCTGGAATGCTGCTCTAAAGCGGGTGTAAAAAATATTATTTTTAGCTCAACCGCTGCTGTGTATGGCGAGCTTGAAACTGGCTTTGCTTCAGAAGACACGCCCAAAGCACCGATCAACCCGTATGGAAGCTCTAAACTAATGAGCGAACAAATGATTCGTGACCTGTCTAAAGCCACGAACCTAAACCACGTTATATTGCGCTATTTTAATGTCGCGGGATCTGACCCTGATGGACAAATTGGCCAATCAACGAAAAACGCCACATTACTGATTAAAGTTGCAGCTGAGGTCGCGGTCGGGAAACGCGAAAAATTATTAGTATTTGGCACTGATTATCCAACACCTGATGGTACTGGTATTCGTGATTATATTCATGTGTCTGATTTAGCAGCAGCACATATCAACGCACTTGACTATCTAAGAAATAATGGTGAATCAACCACGCTTAATTGTGGCTACGGTCATGGCTTTAGCGTTAAAGAGGTCATCAACGCTATTAATGAAGAAAACGGCTCGCCTATTAATGTAGAAGAAATGCCACGCCGAGCGGGTGACCCACCTGAATTGATCTCAGTAGCCGAAAAAATTCGCCAAACCATTGGCTGGCAACCTCAATACGATGATTTAAATTTAATTGTTAGAACCTCCTTGGAGTGGGAAAAGAAGCTATCTGCACAAGTGAACTAGCATTGCCTAAATGCCTCAAACACTGACAGCACCCTAGTCTATCGCTAACCCCGTCGCACTTGTGATTATTTTTGTTATCACGAAAGAAGATGCTAAACTCAATATCTACGATAATAGAATCGGTCTTACACGAGATCAGTATTAGGGGTTTTGCGCTTCTAAGAAGGCTTTGATTCTACTTAACCCCTCCTCAATACGCTCAATTGATGTTGTGTAAGCAAAACGAAGATACCTTTCTGGGTCACTAGAACCAAAGTCTTTACCTGGTGTAGTTGCCACCCCACCTTTTTCCAATAATTCCAAGGCAAACACGTAGCTATCATCAGTAAATGCGCCGCAATCCGCATAAATATAAAAAGCGCCTTGAGGCTTATCAATCATCACAAAACCCAACGCCTTTAAGCCCTCGTAAAGCATATCTCTACGACAT
>Ga0105358_10000976_pt1 | contig 15033 bp, 14 predicted proteins | sample GOMGulsemesocosm_5_FD_83509 | JGI IMG/M metagenome (GOLD analysis project Ga0105358, IMG submission 83509) | Methane-oxidizing microbial communities from mesocosms in the Gulf of Mexico - GOM15C Gulf of Mexico | ecosystem: Environmental > Aquatic > Marine > Cold seeps | place: Gulf of Mexico... | reverse complement strand
TTAGGTATTTCTTGTAGTTATATGCCTAAATTTTCTCGAAATTTCTTACAAGAAACTGGCGATATTAAAAAATCCATTAAATTATATATCAGTGAAGTAAGCCAAGGTAACTTCCCCGGCGAAGATCATATGTTTAAATAGTTTCGAGTTTCAAGCATAGTCCATAAAGTAAAATTAAAAATAAATTTCGTATGAGATAAAAATGAAAACAGTAGAGAGTATAAAAGATTTACGTGAGCAAGTTAAATCATGGCGTATGCAGGGCCTAACTATAGCGTTTGTGCCTACCATGGGCAATTTACACGAGGGGCATTTGGCTTTAGTTAAAGCCGCTCATCAGCGCGCCGATAAAGTCATTGCTAGTATTTTCGTCAATCCAATGCAGTTCGGTTTAAATGAAGATATTGATAATTATCCAAAAACGTTAGCACAAGACAAAGCAAGCTTGATAGAAGTTGAAACTGACTTATTATTTACCCCTACCGCAGATATTATTTATCCAAAAGGTTTTGGTGAGAATAGCTATGTTGAAGTGCCCAATATTTCTGATTTATATTGTGGTGCGAGCCGACCTGGGCATTTTCGCGGTGTTGCTACAGTAGTTTGTAAATTATTTAATTTAGTTCAACCTGATAGTGCTTGTTTTGGCTCAAAAGATTATCAACAATTGCAAATAATTCAGACTATGGTTGAAGACTTATCCATGCCCGTCGACATTATTCCAGTAGAGATTATTCGAGAAACGTCTGGTTTAGCAATGAGTTCACGTAATGGTTACTTAACACCAGAAGAGCTCGCAATAGCACCTGCGCTTTATCAGACTCTGCAATGGATGGATACTCAATTGCGTAAAGGCCATCAACCAACAGATTATACAACTCTTATAATGCAAGCGAGTGAAAAAATTAATAATGCGGGTTTAAAAGCTGATTATATTAATGTATGTCACGCGAAAACGTTAGCGCCGGCAACACAAAAGGACAAAAAAATAGTTATTCTAGCCGCTGCTTATTTAGGTAAAGCAAGGTTAATCGATAACATGCCCGTTACTTTGTAGTTCAGAGTAGTTCAGGCAACTAATGGGTATTAATATTTTGATTATAGTTTTACCCATGACCCATGCCATGAGGTATAGAATGAACTAATTTAATCTCCTTAGTACGAGACTTTTACTTCTAAAGCTATTTCTGTACGACACTCATATGAACCCATTTCGAATTCTCGACAATTCCAAGGACGGTTTTCATAAATAGAGCACATATAGGTATCACGATCTAAAGCCGAACACCAACCATCCTCTAAACGTAGCATCGTTTCACCGCCCCATTCATCGACAGCAATATACTGGTAGGGTACACCTGTGTCGGTAACAAGTAAAACTTCTAAACGACAGCAACAAGCCCGACAATTTGAACAAGTGATTTCTGTTTCTGGTACTTTTTTAATATTAATAACAAACACATTAGTAAGTAGAATAACTGACTATTTTACCCTAAGTAGACTATTTTCAACATTAATTTCGATCGTTGTTAATACACTGAAATTTTAAGGCATTATTGAGCTAATACGCTCTACCCATACCTCTTCGGATCACCTTTAAAACGGTACAATATAAATAATTGTCCGCTATTTCAAAAGTAACAAAACGATAAGGGTAAACACACTATAAACTGATAAAAGTATAAACTAAAAAAGCTATAAACTAAAAATTCAACAAGATCTAGTTAGTGCTGTGATCATCATGCAATTCAATATTTAACTCTAGCACATTTAAATTACCATCTTTTTTATCAAGATTTATCGAGAAGCCCTCATCAGACACTTTAATGTATTTACGCAAAACTTTAAGAATATCTTCGGTGAGTTGTGGTAAATAATCGGGCTGTTTATTTCGGCTATTACGCTCATGCGCTACAATAATTTGCAGACGTTCTTTAGCTTTTGAAGCCGTTGTTATCTGCTTTTCTTTTTTTCGTAAAAAATAATCAAGTAATGCCATATTAACCTCCAAATAAGCGACTAAAAATGCTTTTTTTATCAACCTGTAAAAACCTAAAATCAACTGTTTCACCTAAAAGGCGTTCAATAACATCCTGGTAGGCTTTCCCTGCATCACTTTCAGTATCTAAAATTACTGGCTCACCTGCATTCGATGCTTTAAGTACTGCTTGTGATTCTGGAATAACGCCTAACAAAGGTATTGAGAGAATATCTTCAACATCCTCGACACTTAGCATTTCACCGTCCTTCACCCGTTTAGGTGAATAACGTGTTAATAATAAATGTTCTTTTATTGGCTCTAATCCAAGCTCTGCTCTACGTGAGCGACTTGCTAACATACCTAAAATACGATCAGAATCACGTACTGATGATACTTCAGGGTTGGTGGTTACTATCGCTTCATCAGCATAATAAAGCGCCATCATTGCGCCGGCCTCAATACCTGCTGGTGAATCACACACGATAAAGTCATGGCTTTCACCAAGTTCTGCCAGCACCTTACCGACATTTTCTTTATTTAACGCATCTTTATCACGTGTTTGCGATGCAGGTAATATAGACAAGCTGCTGACACGCTTATCTTTAATTAGTGCTTGGTTTAAGGTAGCCTCACCATTGATCACATTGACAAAATCGTAAACAACTCTACGTTCACAACCCATGATTAAATCAAGATTTCGTAAGCCTATATCGAAGTCGATTAAAACTACTTTATGTCCTTTTAACGCCAAACCAAGACCAATTGCAGCACTAGATGTAGTTTTACCAACACCGCCTTTTCCTGATGTAACCACTATTATTCGTGCCATGAACCGAATATCCTTTATGAGTTAATAATTAAATAAGTTTTGATGACGTTAGTTCGCTGTCAGTCAAATGAATATATACGGGTACACCCCAGTGTTGCTCCATTGACTCACTCAGCCAATAATTACCATTAATAGAGACCAGTTCAGCCTCAAGGTTTTGGCAATAAATTTGTGCTTTATGATGACCTGTTGCTCCAGCAATTGCTCTACCGCGTAACGAACCGTAGACATGAATATTACCATCGGCAATTACTTCAGCTCCCGCTGAAACTGAGCCAATAACCACTAAATTTTGATCTTTAGCATAAACTTGCTGACCAGAGCGAATTTGTCCTCGGTGAACTTTGTCAGTATATAAATGACATTGAGGTGTCGCTTTTGTTTTTGTCTGTGTTGCTACACTTTCTTGTGCAATTGCATCTTTTTGTGCCGTGGTAACTTTCGCTGAACTAGCTTTCGCAGTATTAATTTTCGCAGTATTAACAAAAGAAAAACCAAGTTCGCGAATTAGCTTGCGTTGCTCATTCTCCACCGAACCAGTAAAACCTACAAAAGTAAAATTGAATTCTTCAATTAATCTTTTTACCGCTTGATAATCAACTGTGCACGCCAGTTGTTCAATATTTACCACAAGAGGAACCAGATAAAAAAAATCAGGTGCTTGAGCAACTTTTTTTATTAAATCAGCTCGAATATCTGCTATTTTAGACGTTCGTAAATGTAAAACAGACAGAGTAAAACTTGATCCTTTAAATTCAATACTGGCATCTGCCATAATGAAGGTTTTCCTAAATATAATTTATTTAAAATGTGAATTGTCTAAATATAAATTGTCTAAATACAATGCTGCTAACCAAGCTACTACAATATGCGAGTTTCAGGACTTCTTTAGGGTCTGTTTGCTATAACGCACTTTTCAATGTAGAAATTAAAGAATTCTGCCCGTGTTGATAACGTTTAATTTCATTATTTGCCATCAATAATGAATAACTTAAATTGATTGAAGCAACCAATAAAGCACGCTCGCTGCTAGCCATACCCTTTTGTTGTTTGATGTCATCACACATAAGAACGAGGTTGCTAGCTGCTTGCTTTAGATCCTCCGCTTGTTCAGCTGAGCAAGCAAACTGGTGTTGCTTACCCATAATTTCAATGCTGATACCTATTGAGTCTTCAGTAAACATTAACTAAGCTCTTCTACACTTTGTAATTTACCTAATAGGTTTGTTAACACTTCGTTTGTTTGCGTTTGTTTTCCTTCACTTTCAAGTACTTCAAGTTGCAATGTTTCATTTTCATCAACAAGTTTTAACTTTTGTTGCTCAAGTTCTGTTATTTTGCTCTGAAGTTGGTTATTTTTATCAATAATGCGTTCAATCAGTTGTTCGAGTTGTGGGAGAGTATTTTCTAACATAAAGCGCTCTTGTTAACTGTAAAATTAAGGTCGCAAATTTAATCTAAAGTGAGGCAGAATGCTACTCTTTAGCACAATTAATGGCTTAATTTGTGTAACAATTATCAATGTTGGGTAAGAACAGGTCATTGTGATTAAAAAACGCACATTAATTGAGACTAAGCGACTGTTGATCTTACTTAGTCTATTAAATACAAATTTTCGTGAATTGATGTGAAAACTAGTGTCTTAATTAACGAGCCATTGCGTTAAAAGAGATTGATTCACTAAACCACTTTTTCCATGAAATTCACCGTTACGTTCAACAAAGTAACTTCGTGGTAATTCACCATACCAATTGGGATCAATAAAAAAACGACTTTGATCACCTTGACCATCGACAAAATGAAAGTTGGTAAAATCTTTTAATTCGAACTTTTCGATAATGTCTTTGCGCTCTGTCTTTATTTCATCATTCGCATCAGTATTTATGATCACTACCAATAGATCACCATGATGACGTTTTAATGTTTGAATAATGGCTAGCTCCTTAAAACAAGGAGGGCAATCAACTGACCACAATAGCATCAGCCATTGTTTACCCATATTTTGTATTTTAAGCGCAGCTAATTGCGCTTTATTAAAGGCAACTGATTCAGCAAAAGATACGTTTGTGCCAAACAAAAGCCAAATAAAAACCGCACAAGTTAGCTTTTTAAAAAAGGTCATAGTGCTTGCACCAAATGTCCTTGTTTAGGGCGGTGCCATGATACATAGCTTGCTTTATTTTTATTGATGATAAAAGGACGATCTGAGCCGCTAACAGCGGTTGCGAGTTTCACAGATTGCATAAATGATTTACCATTATCTGTTGAACGTTGATGCCATAGTTCATGCTCAGTACCGGTAAACTGCGTCCAAACAATATCTATATTATCGCCATTAGTCTTCATATGAGGGTGAGCAGCCTGAGCTAACTGCACGCCTACAGATATGGGTTTGGTTAACGACTTCCCCTGATCATTGCTTGAGGCATAGAAAATTCCCTTCCCTACATCACCTTGATTAAACCACACCATGTGATAACGGTTATTGCCATTTATACTAATAGCGCCCCCTTGATGTGGACAACCATTAATTTTCCAATGATCATAGCTTATTTGGTAAGGCGTCTGCTGCGCACTTTCGCCTTGGGCAAGTGTTAACAAAGCAAATTCACGGATATTATCACCATAAATGTGCCGCCAAAAGATAGCTAGCTCACCGTGATTGTTATAATCCATAGCGATACGACAACAAACACAAGTATTATTTGCTAACTGCTCATTTGAAAAGCTTGTTGTATTTTTTCGGTAGTTAGCTTTACCAAGATACAATGCAGATCCGTTGATTTTTTTGCCTTGTAAACTGAGCTGATAAGCTAGGCGTGAGTCAAGCCAAACAATACTAATATCACCCTCATCCGTTACTAACATTTCATTAAAACTATGGCCTGTTAGTAAGTTGTCATCATTAACGGTCACGGGCTTAGTAAACGTTTTGCCATAATCGCTAGAGTAGGAAAACCGTACATCAGCAGTGTATTTCTTCTCTTTAGGTGTTACCCATGATATATAAACACCGTGGTATTTATCAAAGGCTATTTTCGGTCGGTTTTCATTACGGGCTGATATTTTTTCTTTATCAATAGCAACCCGAGTAGTCGCTGAAAATGTGTCACCGTTATTCGTTGATATCTGAAAATAAATACCAGAATGTAAAGCCCACAAGCGCCATAAATCGCCATTAGGCGCAAACACTGAGGTAACCGTTTTAGCACAAATAATTTCTATGCCCTTACAGGGTGACACTTGCTCTTTTTCTGATTGCATTGCTTGGTGGCTAGGTTGATGGTTATGCGCTGCAGCTTCACTGGTATTTAGTGTAAATATTAATGAAGTACAAGCAATGACTGAAAATACTAATTTAGTTATTGTTGACATGTTTTTCCTTACCACTGATAACTTAAGCCAACATAGGCTGTTCGTGGAGTGCCTGGAGAATAGGTAGTTTTACCGTATTGATACGAGGCTTCTTGGGCATATTCTTCATCTGTAATGTTAAGTACTCGTGCATGAAATGCTAGCTGCTTTGATACCTGATATCTAGCTTTCAAGTTACCAATAGTGTAACCATCTTCAATACGATCAATTCCTTCAGCATCTTGACTATTAGCATCATCTAACCAATATTCACCAATGGATTGAATCTCTAACATCGCAGTAAAACCTTGTAGATAAGAAGGCATATAACGTACACGTACATTAGCAATATAGTCAGGGGCTGCTGACATTTCATTACCGGCAAAATCATCATGCTCATCAAACTCATGCTTAGATTGGCTATAAGCAGTACTTATATTTATTTGTTCATTAATTTTCCATAAAATTGAAGCTTCAATCCCTTTATGAATAACACGCGTCGCATTGGTTAAATAACGCTGGCCGTCATCGTTATAGGCGTGAACAATGCCGTCATCAACATCCATATAATAAATAGCGGTATCGAATGAAACGCTTTTCCAGTTAGCTTTATAGCCTAACTCATAAGTATCTGATGTTTCAGGGTCAACGGCTTTAGCATCGCCGTCATCTTTAATGGTTAAATGATACAGGCCACCTGCCGTAGGTATGCGAAAGCTATTCGCGTAACGAAGATAAACACTGCTGTATTGGGTTAAATGATAATTTAAACTGGCTTTAGGGCTAAAGTGATTAAAATCATCACTGCGGTTTTCTATACTAATTTTACCATGGCCAATATCACCATAAACGCCTAAGTGGTTAACAAAATCGTATTGTGCAAAGTCATAACGAGCACCTAGGGTTAGGTCAAAATTTTCAGTTAAACTGCGTTTGTGTTGAATATAAGGAGATATACTGATGTATTTAGTCGTATCATCGTAAAATTTTTCGCCTTCAATAAAAGTATCAGCTCCCCAACCCGTCGTAGTAAAATCAAGTGGTTGATATGAAAGCTGATCACCCTCTGTCAATTCAAGATCTATTCCTACCGTTGTTTCACTCTCGCTACTGTGTTCAAAATTTGCCAAAGCTAATAAACCTAACGTTTGCACTTGCGATTCTACTTTCGGCATGTTTTGATTCCACGTGGCTGTATAGTCATTGGTTCGATAACGATAGTAAGGAATAAGCGAGTAAAAATTATTGTCATCTACTTTATCCCATTGTGTTGAAAGGCGCATATATTGGGTCTTACGCAATGGATCGCTGGCTAAAACAGTATCAGAAAGGCCTGAGTTAGTTTTATCATTGTCGTACAAGTCTTTTGTTAAACTTGCCGCCATTTCCTGTTCAAGATCAGAGGCAACAAAGGAAGTGATTAAACGCTCGTTATCACCTAAATCAAGCTCATGTCTAAGGGTTATCTCTGCACGTTCAGAGCCGGTGTGATCACGCCAACCTTCATTTTTTAAATACGACCCCGATACACGAAAGCCCTGCGTGTCAGATAATTGATTGCTATGACTAGCTTGTACTTTAGTGTACTCATCTTCACCTAGCATTAAATCAACACTAGTTTGTGGCGATTGTGCTATATCCGCTGATAAAATATTTACCGTGGCTGCCACCGCACCTGAACCGTAAAGTGCAGTACCTGCACCTTTTAACACCTCCATACGGGCAACATTTGAATTAAAACTAGACCACCACAACGCATTATGATTAAAAAAAGCAGCCGATTGCAACGGAATATTATCTTGTAAATACAAGTAGTAACCTCCTGTGTTCATTGGCATTCTACTAGCCGCTTTGTGACCTTGACCACCTGAAAGTTGATCAATTAACACCCCTGAAATACTGTTCAATGATTCAGCGACATGTTGGCCATTATCCAGTGCTAATTCGTCTTTACCCACACCTTTTACAGACATTGCCAAATCAGTATCTAAAGACGCTTGACGTGTTGCTGTAACGGTCATATGTTCAAAATTACCAACCCCTTCATTCATTGCAGGTTCTTCAGCAAAAATAGAGCCGCAATATTGACTAACAAGAAGTGATAGTATCGATATTTTTAATTTTTTGTTCATGTTGATAACTGTTATTTTTTAAATGTTTAACTTGGCGCTATCATAGAATATTTTTTAATTTTTGCAGAGTGACATAATGTCGCAAATGAGGGGTTTTCTAGGGTTTAATAGATAAAACTTTACTCTTCTTCATAAAACAAGTAAAACAAAGCCCTGACATTTCAGGGCTTTGTTTAAGGTGTAAATGAAGTTTATAAGCTAACGTAGCTATGCACTTAGCTCAGGAAAACAGGTTATATACCCATTTTAGGGGGTGATTTATTGCCCCTTGATTGCCTATTGTCGGACTAAAACTCAACCTACATACTCATGAAAGCTAATGACTAAAAGTTAATGACTAAAAGCTATAGGTTACTTCAGCCCAGGCACTAACACCTTCGCTAGGTAATCTCGACATTACAGGTGTTTCAGTTCCGTTAACACGGTTGTATCCCCCTAAATGATTTTGATAATTTTTATCTAAAACATTATCAACACCTAGTCGTATTGCAAGATCGGTATTGACAAAATATTGCGCATCTATATTAACAACACCGTAACCTGGTGTTTTCTGTTCGCCATTAGTACTCGACACGTCATTTTGTTTAGCAGCCATTACAAGACTTGTTTTAACCATCCAATCATCAGCATTATAACGTAAATTAACCTGAGCATTGAGTGGTGCAATACGGTACAGGTTATCATCAATATCACGACGTTCGCCTTGTACATAGCTAATAATAGTTGATAACTCTACTTGGTCAGTAATATGATAATAGCCGTTAAGGTCAAACCCATAAAGTTCTGCGTCAACATTGGAGAATATTAAGGGGTTGGTGTCACCCGACATCATGTTTGCTAACATTTTAGCCGGCATATCAGCCATGCCCATTGGCGTGCCTTGAATATAATCATCAATAGATTGATAGAAAATATGCGGTGCTAGCATAAGCTTATCATCTTGATATGTTAAGCCTAAATCTACTTGGTAAGCCGTTTCAGATTTAAGGTTAATATCACCAATATAAGTGTGCCCATCCGCTAAACCGCCTGTTGATTCCATGGGAGTCCACAAGTAACGCTCTTGATAAGAAGGTGCACGAGTTTTCAGACCAACAGCTGCAGAGAAAGAGACGTTAGTGGATAATTTAGTTTGGGTATTTAACGCAATATCCACATTATTATCTGATACTTTACGGTTAGCATTATTAAAATCATCTTGTAATTCACCGGCAAGGGTTCCCATTGGAGGCATCATCATTGCCATAGAGGTACTAACGTCACCAGCATCAGCTTCTGCACGCTTTAATCTAACACCTAGTTGTACTGTAGTTTGGTCAAACTGATTTTGCCATTGGGTAAAAACACCATAGCGATTATCTTCAACATTATTAAAGTTTACGACTTTAAACATCATTACATTTGGGTTTGTAATCACTGAATCATGGCGAGAAAAGTAACCATCAACACCAAAAGAAAGTTCGCCAAAGTCAAAGTTTTTCGTTAATTTAACTTTAAAATCAGACGTTTCTGCCGTCGCATTATTACGACGATGCTTAGTTGGATCATTGTTTGGAACATAGTTTTCACGCATCAAAAAGTTTGTCATACCATGATCAGCATCGATATAACCTACTTGCCATTCTCCCTGCCATTCACTTAAACTAAAAGCACCATCTAAGGTTATTCTATGGCTTTCAATATATTCAATATCCATGGGTAAAGCAGGCGTACCTGAATCATCAGTATCGGTATAGTGATAACTTAAGCCTATTTCATTACCGTCTTTGCTATAGCGAATATCGCCACCCAGTTGTACTTTGTCAAAATCGGTTGGGCTAATAACTACGCCATCACCGCTTTCCATACTGTCGCCTTTTTGGCTATTGCCATATAACAACACAGCAACATCACCTTTAGCAATATTAGTGACAGCAGATAGTGTTTTAGCACTATTGTTACTACGATAACCCGCTTGTATATCACCTGATAACACTGTGGCTTCGCTATTCATGGTTTCTGCTTTACGCATTTTCACTTCAATGGCACCACCGAGGGTATTAATACCTGCTGATACTGGCGCAATACCCCGATATACCGTCATAGAGTCGACAATTAACGGTGTTGAGTAACTTAGTGGAGTATCCATCGCATTAGGGCCGGCACCAATAACAGGGTGACCATCAAGAGAGGCAGCAACTCTGTCACCATATAAACCGCGATATTGAGCAATTCCTGTAATTGGGCCATTGCTATTAACATTAGCCCCCGGTACAGACGTGAGCCAATCGGCTAAATCAGGGGCACTCGTGTACCCTTGCGCATACCCTTTAACGCCCTCCAAGCCATGATGGCGTTGGTTTTTAATAGTAATAACTTCTAACTCACCGATAGCATCAGGTGAGTCATCAGCTAAAGTTTGCCCAGAAAAAATTACGGTTGAAGAGGTAATGGTTGATAATAAAAATATTTTTACAGCAATGGCTGATGGTGTAAGAAAAGTACGCATAGTATTTCACTTCAAGTAGTTGAATTTGAGGTTATTTGAGGTTAATAAGTATATTTTTAAATTAAGCGCATTTTCAGGACTTAACTGAGTTAAAACAATAGGCAATGTGTTAAGTGCGACAAAATGTCTCAGGTAAAAATCAATTTGTTTGCACTAGATCAATAAAGCTGATTTTTAGCTTAGAGAAATAGCAATACCCAAAATATTAAGTGACTAATACGCAGACAATGGCACAATAGGATAATCATTTTTTAGTAGGAATATAGATGAAAGCTTTTTTTACCTTAGTTTTTATGGTTCTAAGCAGTAGTAGTTTTGCCACGGAGCAAGCAGAGCAACTATTTAACCAATTAAAACCTTCTCTTTATCAAATAAAATTAATCGATAAAGCCAGTGGTGAAAAGTCTTCTATCGGCTCAGGTTTCCAAATCAGCAGCGATGGCATTATAGCAACCAATTATCATGTAATTTCAAGCTATGTCCTTCATCCCAAAAAGTATCGTATTGAATATTTAGATAGTGATGGAAATACAGGCTTATTAGCCCTACAAAGTGTTGATGTAATTAATGATCTCGCTTTAGTTAAACGTAAAGTTGACTCTGTAAATAATGATGATATAAATTTTTTCCAACTTTCTAGGAACGCACCACATAAAGGAGAAGAGTTATTTTCGTTAGGTAATCCCCATGATTTAGGCATGATAGTTGTACCTGGTACATATAATGGTTTGAAAAAAGAGTCTTTTAATGAACGCATTCATTTTACCGGTTCAATCAACTCAGGTATGAGTGGCGGCCCGGTTGTAAACAAACAAGCAGAGGTTGTTGGTATTAACGTGGCAACCTCAGGTAATTCAATTGGTTTTTTAGTGCCTCACGACAAACTAGACAATTTATATCAGGCTTTTTTACTCGCACCACCTGAATCAATTGAACGACAAATGGCTACTCAATTAACCGCTAATCAAAATAAATTAATGAGCACAATATTAAATAGCCCATGGCTTACAAAACCTCTTGGTAAACATGGAATGATTCCGATTATTGATGTGCCCTTTATTCGTTGTTGGGGTGATTCAAATGCTGAAAAAGCAGACGCCTTAATTTTAACCGCCGTAGCAAATTGCTCATTAGATGAAAACACATACCTTTCATCACGGTTTTTTACTGGCTCTATGGAAATAGAGTTTCGCTATATGCAAGCAAAAAATATAGGTGCTAATAAATTTTATCATTTATATCAACAGCAAATCACCCGTGCTGGCGCTGGCAATAGAGCAGGAAAAGACAATGTTACACAATACCAATGCCATCATGATTTAGTTATGCCTGACAACCAAATGATAAATAACAAAAGTATTTTTTGTACTCGCGCTTATAAAAAGTTTCCAGACTTATTTGATGTACTTTACTTAAGTGCTTCAATAGACAAAAACAAGCAAGCATTAGTGAGTCATTTTACTATTGCAGGTATTGATAAAAAAAATGCGTTAGCATTCACTCGTAAGTTTATGGAGGCCGTGTCATGGAATTAATAAAAGAAGAATTTGTGGCAACAGAAAAAGCCACAAAAGAATTAGTTATTGAAGAAATTACCCGTAATCATAAACTACTACATAGATATAAACTCGATAAGCCAAGTATTCATATAGGTAGAGATTATCATAATGACATTATTTTAGCTGATCCCCATGTTTGTCCAAGCCATATTAGTATCGACTTTATTGATGAACAATGGCAAATAACTGATAATCAAACGGTTAATGGTACCTTTATAGAAAACCAAAGTGAAAGAAAGTTTAAAGCTAATCAGCATATTATATCTGATGGTGATGTAATCAGTTTAGGTAAAAGCCAGTTACGACTGCTATTTAGTAATCATGCCGTTGAGCCAACAGTTGCTTTTAGCCCATTTGAAAGCTTTATCAATTTTATGAGACACCCTGTAGCCTTAATTATAAGTATCGTTTTTTTTACGATGTTAGCCGGTAGCATTATTTACTTTAACAAACCGATAGAGGTAAATTTTAGTCAGTTACTCGTACCTGCTATTGGTATGACATTAGGCTTTGCTCTATGGCCTGCTGGTGTTGCTTTAATATCACATTTAACCAAACATGACACTCGTCTTATGGCACAGCTCGCCGTTAGTTTTGCCTTATTTAACTTGATGTGGTTTAGCGAAATTTTAGAAAACATTGCCACTTTTAATAGTTCAAGCAACAACATATTACCACTGTTTGTGACTTTCACTTCAGTGATACTTGCTTTTAGCTTGTTCTGGTTAAATAGCTACATAGGCTTTCATATGGGTAGTAAACGACGAATAGTGGTTTCGGCAAGTCTTACACTGCTATTATTTGGCGGAAGCTATTTAATACAATACAGTAAAAAGCCAGAATTCAACCCTAGACCTAACTATAACGCGACAATCATGATGCCTAGCTTTTTATTAACAACAAGTAGCAACGTTGATAAGTTTATTGACGATAGCAGTAAGCTTTTTGACAAGACCAGTAAAAAAGCTCAGGAGGAATAGCCCTTCAACAAACTAAGGATAAACAAGCTATCCGTTTACCCTTAGTTTATTGAAAGTTTATTGAAAGGAAGCTGCGTTTATGGACGCGGAATAAAGCCCACAGCATCGTAAACAGACGTTAATATTTTTTTCGCTCGAAGCGATGCTTTTTCAGCACCACTTTTCATCACTTGTTCAAGAAAGGCGTGATCTTCTCGGTATTGGTGAAATTTAGTTTGAATTGGCGCTAACATTGTCACCACAGCATCAGCGACATCACCTTTTAAATGTCCATACATTTTATCTTCATAATCGGGTACTAAGCTGGCAATAGACTTACCAGTAGCACATGAAAGCAAAGAGAGTAGATTAGATACACCCGGTTTATCTTCTAAACTATAATAAATACGCGCTTGCTCATCTGAGTCAGTTACTGCACGTTTAATCTTTTTGGCTATTTTTTTCGGATCTTCTAATAAACCAATAAAATTTCCTGGATTAACATCTGACTTTGACATTTTATTCGTTGGCTCCAGTAAACTCATAACCCGTGCGCCATGTTGAGGAATAAACGGATCTGGCACCGTAAAAATATCACCATAAAGATTATTAAAACGGGTGGCAATATCACGGGCTAATTCTAAATGCTGTTTTTGATCATCGCCAACAGGTACTCTATCGGCACCATACAACAAAATATCAGCCGCCATTAATACTGGATACGTAAACAAACCTGCGTTCATATTTGCTTCAGATTTTTGCGACTTATCTTTATATTGAGTCATACGGTTTAACTCACCCATTTGGGTATAACAATTTAAGACCCAACTCAGCTGTGCATGCTCTGGCACATGAGACTGAATAAAAATAGTACTTTGCTCGGGGTCAACGCCACAAGCAAGGTAAAGGGCTAAACCATCAAGTGTTGCTTTGCGTAAATCTTCTGCTTTAGGCCTAACGGTAATAGCATGCTGGTCAACCAACATGTAATAGCACTCATGGCTAGATTGCATATCAACCCATTGTTTTAACGCGCCTAAATAATTGCCAATAGTTAATTCACCTGATGGCTGACAGCCACTTAATACAATAGGTTTACTCATTATTTTCCTTTATAGTTATTCTTTAGTTGATAGTTATTCTTTTGTGTAATTTCATTATAGATAATCTTTCAAGGTTGAAGTTCGTCAATGGGGCAATGAATTACCCCCTATGAAATATCTACTCAGATTGTTAATTTAAATGGTTAATTAACATAGTTATTTGGAATATTTTGGCGCGTTTATTTAAACTTTTGCTAATTCAGCACGCATTTCATCAATGGCAACTTTATAATCTGTTTTAGAAAATATAGCGCTTCCTGCTACAAACATATCTGCACCTGCAGCAGCTATTTCAGCAATATTATTAGCCTTAACGCCACCGTCAACTTCTAAACGAATTTCTCGACCACTTTGAATTATTTTTTCTTTTACTAATCGTAATTTGTCTAAGGTAGTTGGAATAAATGATTGACCACCAAAACCGGGATTTACTGACATCAATAAAATGACATCAAGTTTGTCCATTACAAAGTCTAAACACTGTAATGGCGTTGCGGGGTTTAAAACTAAACCCGCTTTACAACCATAATCTTTTATTAACTGTAAGGTACGGTCAACATGATCACTCCCTTCTGGATGAAAAGTAATAATATCAGCCCCTGCTTTAGCAAATTGGGGAATTAAACTA
>Ga0105358_10000972_pt1 | contig 15058 bp, 10 predicted proteins | sample GOMGulsemesocosm_5_FD_83509 | JGI IMG/M metagenome (GOLD analysis project Ga0105358, IMG submission 83509) | Methane-oxidizing microbial communities from mesocosms in the Gulf of Mexico - GOM15C Gulf of Mexico | ecosystem: Environmental > Aquatic > Marine > Cold seeps | place: Gulf of Mexico... | reverse complement strand
TCATTTATTGCAACCCTAAAGTCTGAATTAGGGGCGGCTCCCGTTTTTGAAGAGAGCAGCTTTAAGTTTTAATGGGTTTCTTTCACCGCATCTTGTCATAATTACTATTACACATACCTCGGCTCACGGGTTTCGCCGTGAGCTACCGCGATCATAAGTCTTTATGGTTGTCCATATGATGTGACTAATATCGAGATTGTTAGTTGCTAGTCGTTATAGCTATACCAGTGTTGTAGATACTATATCTTGATAGGGATTGGGCGGATAAAGCTGTCGCCTGACTTAAGTTCCTCATGTATTATTGTTTCGTTATAAGACTAATAAAAAAACGTGTGATGTTGTCTGCTAGGCGACTAGTGGCTATTGGAAACCAATGTGAAAGTGCTTCACCTATATAAAGCTTACCTACCTGATAGCGTTGGTGGCGTCGAGCAGGTTATAAACCAGGTTATTCGTAGTACAGAGCCTTTAGGTGTTGAAAGTGAAGTCCTGTCATTCAGTCATGAGTCGTCTGGGGATACGGTCATGGTTGATGGCCATAAGGTAAGCCGTTGCTCAATTGACCTAGAAGTGGCCTCAACGCCCTTTTCGTGGCGCTCAATAAGCCTCTTTAAGCGACTGGCAAAAGACGCTGACATTATTCACTATCATTACCCCTACCCATTTGCCGACTTGTTGCACTTCTTAACGGGTGTGAAGAAGCCAAGTCTGGTTACTTATCACTCGGACATTATCAAGCAAAAACTGCTCCTCCAAGCATACCGCCCACTGAAACGTCGATTTCTAGCGAGCATTGATCGTATCGTTGCCACATCGCCAAACTATATAGAAAGTAGCCCCGTGTTATCTTCCTTCATTGATAAAACAACCGTTGTTCCCATAGGCCTCGACCGTGAAACCTATTGTCGAGCAACGCCCCATGAGCTCGAGCATTGGCGGAATCGTTTTAATGGCCGATTTTTCTTATTCATTGGTGTGATACGTTACTACAAAGGTTTGCACATTTTAGTGGAAGCAATTAAATCTGCTCCCTACCCGGTGGTGATAGTGGGCTCTGGCCCGCTAGAGCAAGAGCTCAAAACCTTAGCTGAGAATCAGGGTGTTTCTAATGCACACTTCCTGGGTTTTGTTTCTAATGAGGATAAAGCTGCACTTTTAGAGCTGTCTTATGCTCTGGTTTTTCCTTCACACCTGAGGTCTGAGGCATTTGGTGTTTCATTGTTGGAGGGTGCTATGTATGGAAAACCTCTAATCTCGTGTGAGATTGGTACTGGCACGAGCTATATCAATGTTGATGGTGTAACCGGCGTTGTTGTCTCACCAAATGATGCGGCCGAGCTTAGACAGGCGATGGACTTTTTGTGGGATAACCCTTTGAAAGCTCAGACTATGGGCGAGGCGTCTCTTGCTCGCTATGAAGAACTCTTTACAGCAAGAAAAATGGCGGCCGCTTATTATGACTTGTACTGTGAAATGACTAGCTCCAGATACTGCGATTAATGAGAAGTATGGAAATGAAGTACCTCCTTTATACGAAAGTAAATGAAAATTCGATTGAGAGCAGCTTAGGTTTGCCTGAGTACAGCTATTTTTTTGTCTATAAAGAATTTAAACGTATCTTTTCAACGTTAGGCGAGCTGGTCTCGGTCCATTCTGAAGAAGATATTCATAGCGAGTCTCAGTTGGCTCAGTCCGCTGGCCAGGACTTTGTGATTGTTTTTTTCTGTCCTCCTCATGTAGCACCTGATGTAACCCCACATAAAGCTTTTTGTGTCTTAGCTTGGGAGTTTGACACGATTCCGGACGTGGCATGGGATGATGATGCCCGCAATGACTGGCGCCATGTGTTCTCTCAGCACCTAGGCGTTATATGCCTCTCTAGTGATACGCGTTCAGTTTTGAAAAGGGTTATGGGGCCCGAATTTTTAGTTATGGATATACCGGTTCCAGTTTGGGATCAGTTTAAAGCTAAGGATATAGAAGCAAAAAAAATATCATTAGAGGATGGTGGTGCAGCATCAGGAACCCCTCTGAGCGTCGACGGGAATGTTTTAGACAGTCGTGAATATAAGATAACGGATCAAGAGTTCAGTATTGGCGAAGAGGGTTTATCCCTGCAGGTTTCTGAGTGGTCAGGAGAAACACTGTCTTATAATTTTGATAGCGATCATTACGACAGTGGTTATCTGGGGGGCTTCTATAAATCCGAGGTCTGGGGAAGTTGGTCAAGGCTCGAACGCCCTTGGTTGTTTTTGAATCGCTACCTGTGTGGTGACTTTTCGGTAAAGTTTACTGCTCGCGGGTATGGGGCAACCATTGGCCAGAGGATGACGGTGACCATTGGTGGCGTTCAACGTGATTTTACGCTCTGTCGTGAGCCCTCAGTGCATGAACTGCATTTCTCTGGCGTGCCTGATAGTAATTTTATTTACTTTTCAGGTATCGACCTTACTCCTCAGCTGAATAGTCCAGACAACCGAAGCATGGCGTTGGGCTTGCAGTCGCTTGAGGTAATTAACTCAGCTCAGCAACCTCGCAGTGATCAGCCCCCCGTAAGTCGGCCTATGCAATTTGATCTTGATGGTGTCGTTTATTGCTCAGTTTTTAATCCGGTGGATGCACGTAAAAATTGGGAGGATATTGTTAGCGCTTTTTGTTTTGCTTTTCGAGATGAAGAAAAGGCCACACTTCTACTAAAAATAACTCATTCTCAGTTGGGCTCTTTCATGGGGCGCCTTAACTTTCTCTTACAGAAGATTGGCGCGATTAAGTGCCGAGTGATAGCAGTTCATGGTTTTTTATCTCAAGAATCTTATCGAGAGCTCATTAACGCCACTGATTTCTATGTTAACGCTTCATCGGCGGAAGGCCTGTGCTTACCGATGATGGAGTTTATGGCATCTGGTGTGCCGGCCCTTACGCCTAACCATACCGCGATGTCTGACTACGTCGACTCAACGTCATCTTTTATCTTGGCGTCGTCGAAGGCACCGACTATCTGGCCGCATGACCCTAGGCAGCTAAAGACAGCAACCAATTACCGTGTTTGTTGGGAGTCTTTAGTGAAAAACTATAAGGCCAGTTACCAGTGCGCTACTGCTGAAACTCCGTTGTATCAATCTAAATCGAATTTATCCAAGAAAATGATCAAAGATCTATCTTCGGATGTTGAGGTCAAATCCAGGGTTCTAAGCTTTCTAAAGTCGGCGGCGGTCGAGTAAATTGATAAAACAAAATATTAAATAATAATATGATTATTTTAGTAAGTTCATCAGCCAAAAGTAGCCACTTTGGCGCCGAGGATTATAGTTATTACTTTGTCTTGAAACAGTTCCTACCAGTTTTAAAAAAAATTGGCTTGGTTCTTGAGGTGGACGCTGTTGCCGATGTTGACAGAATATATAAACAGCTATCCTCCTGCGGTGTCGGTTGTGTATTTCTTTGCTTTTCTCCACCGCATAAAGTAGTCAGCGGGCTCGAATGCCCAACGATACCCATATTCGCTTGGGAGTATGGCACCATCCCAAATGAAAGCTGGTCAAGTAACCCAAAGAATAATTGGGTTGCAGAACTTAAGAAGTATGCTGCGGCGATTACTCACTCTGAGCACAGTGTTGGGGTGACTAAAGCAGCCGTTGGAGACAGTTACCCTATAACGAGTATCCCAGCTCCTATTTGGGATCAGTACTCCCAGTATTTTGATGAGAAGTCGGATCTATCTTTGAGTGCTGAAAAAAAGCTGCGTGTAAACGGCTGGGTTTTGGATACGGCGGATGTTGAGCGTTCTTTAGCAAACCGTAGTGATGAGGCATCTGAACAAACGGTTACATTAAGTGGTGTTGTATATACCTCTGTATTTACCCCAAATGATGGGCGTAAGAATTGGCAGGATCTGGTGACGGCCTATTGCTATGCATTCAAATCTGTCAGTGATGTGACTTTAGTACTTAAACTTACGCATACAGACCCCAAGTACTGCTTTGAAGTGATTTACAGTGAACTTAAGAGGTTGTTGCCATTTAAATGTAGGGTTGTTGTTATTCAAGGTTTTTTGCCCGACGATGATTATGCACGCCTTATAGCGGCGACCAAGTATTCAGTGAATTCATCTTTTGGAGAAGGGCAGTGTTTGCCTTTGATGGAGTATATGTCAGCGGGTAAACCTTCTGTCGCGCCTAATCATACGGGCATGGAAGATTATATTACGTCTAGTAATAGTTTTGTTGTCGACTCTAGTCGGCAGTGGACTCATTGGCCTCACGACCCTAGGCAGGTTTTGCGTACATTCAGACAGACGATTAACTGGGAGAGTTTGTGTGCTGCCTACATGAATAGTTATATTGAGATAAAAAATGACCCAGTTTCATATCGCCGTCGATCAAATCAAGCTTTTGCTGATCTTCGAAAGCACTGTTCGAATGCTCAGACTGAAAAAAAGTTAAAGGCCGTATTGGTGTTAGTAAGAAAAAACTTTCGTATACGCCAGCGAATCTTATACCCATTTTACAGGGTGGGGTGGTGCTTTCTAAGCCGCCTTGGATTGATTCCCAGGCTTAAGAAGAGAGTTTTGAAGGGCTTGGATGTTATTTGATTCGCTTATATTTATGGCGTGGCGTTAATAAAATAGAGTTGTGTTATGGCCGGTGCGACAGAAAAAAATAATGATATTGAGGTATTGCGGGCGTTGGCAGTGCTGATGGTTATTGTTCATCATGCAAAAAACCTTATTAATTGGCCTGTACCAGCTCTGGATGTATTTTATCGATATTTTTCGGGCGGAGTCGGTGTCGATTTGTTTTTCGTTATTTCTGGATTTGTGATTGCCAGAAGTTTTGTGTTTCGTCTAGCCGCTGCCAAGTCAACAGAACAGCAAGTTTCGGTGGTTTTGTCTTTCTGGGTCAGGCGTTTTTTCAGGATTATTCCGCTGGCCTGGTTGTGGTTAGGCGTGATTCTGTTGGCTACAATTATTTTTAATGAGTCAGGTGTGTTTCGCAATTTCTCAAGTAATTGGGGGGGGGCGGTTGCCGCAATTTTACAGGTGGCAAATATTCGTTTCCAAGACTGCTTTATGAACTATGACTGCGGGGCTACCTTTGTTTACTGGAGCCTCTCATTGGAAGAGCAGTTTTATATTGTATTACCTTTGCTGGCACTAATCTTTAGGGGCTATTTGGCACAGTTTCTAATTGTAGTTGTGGCGTATCAGTTTATATTCTCTTCTGGAGATGCGTTTGCGTTTCGCTTCGAGGGCTTAATTTTTGGCGTGCTACTGGCGATCTTTGCACGCAAGCCTCTGTATCAGCAGATAGAGCCAGTTTTTTTGACTGCAAAGAGTTTTTCTATTGGGCTGTTGGTTTTCTTGGTAGTACTGCTTTTTTCTGTACATGCGGCCGCTCTGCATGTGGTACCGGTAACTATGCAGTTTAAGTTGGTCGCAATTGTATCGCTGGTCATTGTTTGGCTGGCTTCTTACGACCGCAACTACTTCACAATTAACAATAAGTTGAGCTTGCTTCCTCTTTGGATCGGCAGTCGCTCCTACGCACTATATCTAGTACATATTCCAACTTTTTTCTTTGTGCGGGAATGCTGGTTTCGTCTGTATGGTACCAGTCAGCCTACTGGCGAGTCGCTTGCCGGCTATTTAGCGCTAGCTGTATTCTTATTGATTTTGTTCGCAGAGTTGAGTTACCGGCTTGTTGAGGTGCCCATGCGCAACCGTGGTGTGAAGATTTCCCTCTCTCTATTATCTAAAGGCAATCAGAGGGACAGCTCAAGTGACACTGAACCCCCACTGGTGGCCAGCCGTCATGTCACTTAATTATGTATATTAGCGTGTTGGCGATGTGTTTTTAAACTACACCCTTGAATGAGTCGTCTCATTCATTATTTTCTGATTACTGTTTGTGGAGGACGGATGAAACAGCTATTACTTCATTTTTGTTTGTGGATTATGTCAAAATTTAAGCTGAAAGATGAGATGTCCAGAATTCTGAATTCTGAACAGGCGGGGCGTGAACAGGCGGGGCGTGAACAGGCGGGGCGTGAAGAGTTAGCGCCTAAGCGAGTCAATATTTTTCAGGACACCTTATTGAGTGGCTGGTTCAACTCTGACACGAATGAGCTTTTCAAGGGGTTTTCAGTCTCTAGTGAGGATGTTGTTCTGGATGTTGGCTGTGGCGACAGCCCTTTTTTGAGTTTTTGTGCAGAGCGAGGGGCCGATATAATATTTGCGGATATTGATGAGGGAAATGTTGAGGCCACATTTAATAAGCTAAAAGGTACGAAAGCAAGAAGCTTGAAACCTATTGTCAGTGATGCAAATCCCCTCCCCCTTGAGGACGCCACTGCCAGTAAAGTTATCGCCATGGAGGTGATGGAGCATGTTGATGATCCCGTTGTCTTTTTGTCAGAGCTTGTTCGAGTCGGGCGCCCTGGAGCCATGTATTTACTAACGGTTCCAGATAGTGTGGCGGAGAACCTTCAGGCGAATGGCTTGGCACCTGACTCATATTTTAAGAAGCCAAACCATGTGAGGGTAATTGGACGTGATGAATTTCAAGATATGGTTGAATCTTCAGGCCTTGTAGTCGAATCCAGAGAGTTTTATGGCTTCTATTGGTCTATGTGGTGGATGTTTTTTTGGGTTTGTAAACAGGATCTATCCGTTGCGGCTGCCCACCCTCTGTTGGCAAGCTGGACTTCAACCTGGGAGGAGTTATTGACTTTGGATGGCGGTGAGGAAGTGAAGCATCTACTCGACAATTTTATGCCTAAGAGTCAGGCTATTATAGCGAGAAAACCACTTGAGTAGGTTTCAGTGGAAATGAAGCATTACATTTATATTGATCAGCCAGTTCGCACCTACCTCTGTAGTTAATAAGGATAAGGGTTGTTTCATGACGGTGTTGGTCGAGTGCACTCATGTGTTTTTTAATCCGGAAGTTAACTCGGGCATTCAGCGAGTCGTTAAAAATATCGTCAATAAGCTGCCAGAAGGCAGTGACGATGTTATTTCTGTTGTGCTGAAGGGTGATGAGATTTTCAGGGTCCGGAGTCTTAATGCCGGCGTGATTGAGGGCAAGTTACTCCCGTGGTCTTATCGTTTTGAGCGATTCGGCGATCGCATGAGTGGGCTCTCAGCTGACTCGGCTTCGGGTGCGAAAGGTTTCCTTTCTTTGCAGTGGATGAAACACTGGTCTTATTTTCTTTGTTCTAGCTTATTTCACGTATTTGCGAATATTACCCTAGTCTTTTCTTCCTTATTTGGTGCGCGACGGCGCTTATTGCCTGTTACTGCTAAGGCGGATGATGTTTTGGTTTTGTTGGATTCATCATGGTCAGGAAGTTTTTTTACTAAGGTCGATAACTTGCGCAGCAAGGGCGTTAAAGTAGTGCCCGTTATTTATGATGTTATCCCAATTATTCACCCTGAATTTCATGGTGAGAGAATGGTTAATGTTTTTCATAAATGGTTCAGTTGGACTACCCAAGTGGCAGACGGTTACCTGGCGATTTCAGAGTCGGTTGTTGAAGAGCTTAAAATAGTCTTGGGCGAACAAGTCTCAAGAGAAAAGTTTGATGGTTTTTGGTTTTCAAGCTTTAGACTGGGAAGTGATCTAAAGCCTTCACTTGATGAGGGCGGGGTACGATCCAAAGTTAAGGAAATTTATTCCTCTGATAGTTCAATATATCTGAGTGTTAGTACCATTGAGCCCAGAAAGAATTATGATTATCAGTTAGATGCTTTTGATCAGTTGTGGGCTGATGGGATGGATGTTCGCTTGTGTATTGTCGGGCGAGTGGGTTGGCATACTGAGTCCTTGATGGCTCGAATTAATTCTCATTCAGAGTTGGGGCGGCGATTATTTGTTTTTCATGATCTGGGTGATCATGAGTTGATCTATTGTTATATGCACTCAAGGGCGCTTATATTTACCTCTCTCGCTGAAGGTTTTGGATTACCTCTTGTTGAAGCTTCCCATTATCAGTTGCCTGTAATTTGCAGTGATATCCCCGTATTCAGGGAGGTGGGGGGCGATAATGTAGATTATTGTGACCTTGATGATGCCTGTAGTTTGATCGCTTTAATCAAGGAACGGGATTCGTATCTAGGTGACTTGACTTTCTCTAAAAGCGGCTGTGTATCATGGCAAGAGTCAGCCTCGGAGCTTATGAATAAATTATCAGTAAATATAATTAATAATAAGTAATTTGACTTTCACTTGTTTGTTCAGCGAAAACTCGGGTGTTAGATGTATTTCTCTCTAGCTTGGATTTACTGACGTTACAGGTTGACCAATCAGTAAGCGGCGTTCAGCATGAAATATACCTCATTAGTGCTGAGTATTTTTTTGAGCAAGTTAATGCTTTTTTGTGATTGTTAGGTCAGTCAACGGGATGGCTGTTGCTAAGAGTCAATTCCATAGGATATTTTTTGGTTATGGTTAGAGTTACTACAAGGTCTAATAAAAACTATCATATTGAGGTGCTACGAGCTGTCGCCATAGTTTTCACCTTGGTTTTACATTTTAAAGCGGTATTTTTTTTTAACCAAAAGGATTTTCTTCTTCCTTTCTATAACCGGTTTGACCTCTCTGTCGGGGTTGACTTGTTTCTTGTTATTTCCGGTTACGTGATCACTCGTAGTTTGGTTGATTCTTCGTATACAGCTAGCTTTAGTAGGAAAAGCAATATCGTAGCCTTCTGGATGCGTAGGGTGTTTCGCCTATTACCCACTGCCTGGATCTGGTTGGTGGTTGGTCTTCTGGTGAACCTTATCTTTAATACCTATAGTGGCAATGTAGATCTTTTTTGGACGAACTTGCTCTCAGTGGGTGCGGCTATGCTTAACCTATCGAATATTTATGAGCCGTATTGCTTTTTCAATCAGGAGCTGGCTTGGTGTGCTAGAAGTATTTTGTCCAGTCCCACAGACGGGATTCTCCACTCACACTATTGGTCACTTTCATTGGAAGAACAGTTTTACATTATATTTCCCTTGTGTTTTTTCTTTGTTAAGCGACCTTGGTTTATCGCGTTGTTGATTTTAGCAATTGCTGTTCAGTTCTTTTGGAAGCGCCCATTCTTTCATCCATTCTGGTTTGTCAAAACTGATGCGTTGTGTTGGGGCGTTCTCATTGCATTTTTATCTTATAGCAAGTTGTATGAGCAACTGCGTTTATTTGTCTGTCGGCATGCATACCTCGCTCAGGGGCTCATGCTGGTACTAATTGTTGCTCTTCCTTTTGTGGCATCTAAAATACAAGGGGTTTTCACTATGCAGCCCTATGGGGTTGGCGTGGTAGCTCTGATGAGTGCGGCTATTGTTTTACTTGCCTCTTTTGACTTTAAGAGTGTTGATAGAGATAAGAGCCTTGTGCGGTGCCTTTTATATCTGGGTTCTCGTTCATACGCCTTATATATCATTCATATGATCTTGTATTTTTCGGTTTGGAGGATTACCTATTACTATTCTCCGGTAATCGACAGTCACTACATGCAGGCTATTTTTAATGTTGCACTTTGTTTGATTGCGCTCGGCTTTACCTTGGTGCTGGCGGAATGGAATTACCGGGTTATAGAGAAGCCTTTACGGCTTAAAGGGCGACAGCTTTCTACTGACTATATTCTAGGGCGTGGAAAGCAGAAAGGGCTAGTGAGGAGAGTATGATTTTTATTGCTTAGGTAAGAAATGGCAGGTAGGTCGTCAGCCCTGCCTGCTCTGTAAGGTTGATGCTACACAACCTTTAAACGTGTTTTTAAGAGTGGATTCTCAAAAGAATAGGCTGCCTTGGATCGCTCTTTAAGCCTATTACTATTACGTGATTTACACTGAGCTCAGCGATTGTGGATTAGCACTGGGATACTTTTTGTTGCTTTGCCTTGGGTCCCATTAATCTCAATATCTATCGTGCTCATCTCGATAGCCTCTCCTGTGTTTGTTTCAAATACACTACATGGGATAAACAAAAATCGAGGCAAGTTTTGGTGGTCGTAATATTCGAACCGACCAGCAAAGCTACAGCTGAATGTGTATTCAAAATCTTCTATGTTTAGCTTAATGAATAATTTAGCTTCTTTGGGGGCAATGATTTTGTCTGCTGAAAAGCTTAGTTCCCCATCCCTATAGCTTACCTCTAATGTATCTGGACTGATTTTGGCCCTCTTCCTAACGGCTTCATCCAGCTGCTCAAGATAAAGTCTTGAATCGATTGTCTCACTGGATTCGTGATCATGGTTTTCAAATATGACCTTCTCTGGAGGCGAGGCTGGTAGCCAAGAGTCAAAGTTTGGTGGCCAGCCAGTGGTGCGGTATGGGGCATCAATAAATAGGTCGGGGTGTTGATGTTTGGCTATATTAAAGTAAACGCTCCATTCATCGACGCCAATGTTAGACGAGCGGTTGAGGATTTTCTGGCTTAATTCTTTGTTTATGATTTGTGGCATATGTGCGTTATACAATTTGCAATCATAGCCTGAGCTTTGAAGGAATTTTGCGGTTCTCCAAAGCCCTTGGTCAAAACTGGTTGGTGTCGGGAATGCTCCGAGCCAGTCTCGGGCATCGTTAAAAAAGTAATGTGCTTTGTGTTTCCCATCAACAATGAAGTCATCGACGTTACATGTTTTTACTACGCGGTAATCATCGTCGAAAGCTATAAAGTTGGCTGCGATCGAGTCGTGTGAATATAGTGTCTTACGTAACAGGCTGTTTCTGATTAAGTGGTCATCAGGCAGTTCCGTGAGTCCGATATTTTCTTCTTCTATTATCTTGATATCTAGGTCGATGTGATGCGTGGACCTTGCAATGCTATCGGCATGCCGTGAAGGGGTTAGGACGATAACCTCTTGGATGAAGGGCATGTTTTCTACGACGGACTCTAGGGATTTTGAGAGCGCCTCGGGACGAATCGAGATGTACACAGCTTGCGTGGGGGGGGCTGAGAAATCCTTGAGAAGACTTATATTTTTCAGTAATGAATGTAATTGTTCGGCTGAGTGCGACCAGGTTGGTGCGCAGAAGTTAATTGCTAGCTGTTTGTAGTGGGCATGAATGTCTGGTTTTTGTAGATCAATAATGGTATTGGCAACGTCTTCAGGTGTTGGTGTGATAATGTAGGCTGCACCTTTGGCCACTTCTTCCATCGCACTATTTTCAGAGCAGATAGTAACGCAGTTATGGCTTAATGACTCAATGACCGGTAAGCCATAACCTTCGTAGTGAGATGTGTTGATACAGGCAAAAGCTTCTTTGTAGAGAGCGGTTACTGTCTCATCGGATGCACTTTTAAGCCAGTGAATGCGTTTTTTGAAGTGGCGGTGTTTCTCTATGCGTTTTTGTAATTGCTCAGTTTTCCAGCCTTGTTTTCCTACAATGACCAGATCAACATCCACACTTTGAGCAATGAGCAAGTCCATTGCCTCAATTAGTAACTGGTGGTTTTTTCTTGGTTCGACCGTGCCGACTACTAAGATGTAGGGGCGTTTACGTTTTGTTTTTACTGGTTTTGCCTCCTTTATTTCGAAGTCTGAACCTAGCTCAATGACTTTTGTAGTCGGTGTTCCGGCACCTATTTTTTCGGCAATGGCGATTAGGTCTCGCTCAACCGTTTTGGAAATGCACAGCCAGTAGTCCGCGTATTGCAGTCCTGCACTAAAGTTCTCGGAATATGCAAACACGGTGTTTTCATGTGAGAAATGCGGGAAAAGAATAGGGACTGCATCATAATGAAGTTTTGCGAGAGTGATGCCGTTTTTCTTGAGTTTTTGGAATAGAGTTCGGGCGCAATACTCATCGCCCCAAGATGCGTCTATGTCTAAGAAAATATCCCCTTTCTGCAGAGAGTCAATCCGTATATCTTTTTTGGGGCTGATACTTTTGGCTTTAAGAAGGTTCTCTAGATCTTGCTGCTCTAATAGGCGAAAACTATCTTTCCACCAGCAAATAAATTGAATGTCACCCTGTGACCATAGTTGAGATGCCAACTCTCTGACCACTCGCTGTATTCCAGTCTTGGTCATGCTTAGAGCAGTGTTGGTTACGTTGATATAGGTGGTCATTGGATGGCCTTCTTGTAGCCTCTGGCCTTAAATTCTTTAGAATTTAGGAGGTCTTTGATAAATGTATCGGCTGTATTTTCGATAATGATTCGCTGAGAGAAATTGCGCAGGCAGCTTTCAGACGGGAAACGGAATAGCAGTGCTAGGAATGTATGTGTTATGTAATGTTCTATGTCATCCAAGTTGTCTAGGTTTGGTTGGTAGTTTTCTTTTTTTGTACGGATCTCCTCGACGAATAAGGGGCTGAAGCCGAGGTTGTACTCGTGGCACAATTTACTGTTTAGGTCGTCGGTAAAGTATTCTGGGTGCGTTACATGCGTAGGCGGTTTTTGGGCTAGAGGTATACGCTTGCTTTGTGCGGATGATGCTTTGTGTCGGTTGTGCCGAAAGAGCAGAATACGTAACTTTTGGCTTAGAAAGGGTTGTTTCTGAACCACGTAAAGTAGGGCCGACTTGAATGCGGGGAAGCGTTTGGTCAGTTGAAGTATCCATGCGAAAACGAAGGATAAAAGGCGTTTATAGATATTTTTCATTGCTGTTTAGACTTAATTGTTGTTCTTGTTTACGTAATGTATTTCTAAGCCTGTCTAATGATGATCGACATGATGAAATACATATATTTGAACTGAGGCACTTGTTGCTTGCAAGTGTTTTACTGGCGCTCTGTTCATGCATTATGGCGCTATGTACAGTTTTTTCTCGATTTGACGCTGTAGTCATCGCTCGGTTGGTGTTTGTTCATCACGGGTTAGCTCTTATTATGTTTTTTTATGAGGGCAAGCTTAGGGGGCTCTTCTTGCTTGTTGAATATTAGGTCGTCAATTCCGTTACTAGGTTGATAGGCGGCTGGTGACGATAACATGAGCTCTCTTAGTCCTGGGTGATCTGCTTTGTCGGCGAGCTCTACTATATTACTCAGTATTTCGCTGATTTTCTGCCAGGTAATATGTTCTTCCTCGGCACGCATGATCCTTGGGTGCTGTGTGCCAGTGCAGTTGTTTCCTACAAGCAGTTCTTCATAGAGTTTCTCTCCAGCTCGCAACCCGGTGTACTCAATAGCGACATCGCCCTCAGTATTGAGGTCATCCTGAATTGTAAGTCCTGATAGCAGAATCATTTCTCGTGCCATGTCCGCAATCTTGACGGGCTCTCCCATTTCTAACACAAATACATCACCGCCTTCACCCATGGCGCCAGCTTGTATCACTAACTGAGCGGCTTCGGAGGTGGTCATGAAGTAGCGAGTGATCTCTGGGTGTGTAACGGTAACCGGGCCGCCGCTTTCTATTTGTTGGCGGAATCTAGGCACGACGGAGCCTGATGAGCCGAGCACATTGCCAAACCTGACCATGCTGAAGCAGGTACTGTGGCTTTCTTTCGCCAGTGCTTGCAGCGTTAGTTCAGCAATACGTTTGGAAGCTCCCATGAGGTTGGTGGGGCGTACGGCCTTATCGGTTGATATGAGGACAAAGGTTTCAACGTTATTTTTTATGGACGCTTGCGCGCAGCATTGCGTACCAAAAATATTGTTTTTCAGGCCCTCAATAATATTCTGCTCTACTAGCGGGACGTGTTTGTAAGCCGCGGCGTGATAAACCGTATCAACCTTATAGTGTTCCATGATGTTGCTCAGCCGCTTACTGTCTTGCACCGAACCCAGTAGTGGCGCGATAACCAAAGGGCTGCCCTCGCGCTTGCTAAGCTCTTCTAGCTCTTGATGGATCTTGTATAGGTTGTGTTCGTTTAGCTCAAAGAGAATAAGCTCTTTGGGTTTTTGTTTTGCAATTTGCCTACAGAGTTCTGAGCCAATAGAGCCCCCAGCGCCTGTTACCATGACCACCTTTTGGTGTGTATTAGTGCTCAATAGTTCATGGTTGGGGCTTACCGGCTCTCGTCCGAGTATGTCTTCAATTTGAATGTCCCGAATATCGCCAGTGCTGGCTTTGCCATCAAGGATCTCAGAAAGCGGAGGCAGTGTTCTTACCGGTATGTGGAGTAGCTCTAGTTGGCGAACAATTTTTCGCTGCTCTGGTTTACTTTCCTTGTCGAAAGCTAACAACACCAGTCCAATGTTATTGGTAGGGATTAGGCTAGGCAGTTGATCGAGGTGGTAGACGGTAAGGTTTCTAATTGAACTGCCCTTCAGCCTTTTGTCGTTATCAATAAAGCCAACTGCGCGGTATTCTTCGCTGTTTTGCATGCTGAGGGCTAGCTGATTACCTCGCTGGCCTGCGCCATAGATAAGGGTTGGGATGGCTCCTTTGGGGTGGAGCATTTGTACAATGCTTCTGATTAAGGCTCGAGGAACACCAACAAAAATCAGGGCTGTAAAGATATATATGATCGGTACAGTCCGAGGGATACCTGCGTGTAGAAAGTAACTCGAAGCGGCCAGTGCGATGCTGGAGGCAAAGACGCCAATGAGCACCGTGAGTATAGCCTGGTGGGCCATGTATCGGAGGACAGCGCGGTAGAGCCCGAGGCGTATAAACGTGAATATGGACACGCCTAACGTTATAACTAAGCAACCCAGATTACTCGAGTTAAGCTCGATAGAAAAGCTGCCAAGGCGGAAGTAGGTGGCAAGGAAGATCGATAAAGTAATAGCCAAGCAGTCATAGGTTATGGAAATTATGCGCTTAGTGGAGCGTTTTGATTCAAGAAACTGAGTGAGCATCATAGGTGTTTACTGGCTCGTTAGGAGCTTCTGTCTATATTTTAAGCGCCTGATTATAGCAGTGCCAGCAACCAATGTAAGGGGCTGGTTGGTTACTTTATTGGCTATCGGAGCCTGCTTTTTGTTTGGCGCAAATGAGGCAAAGCGGAAGGTAGGCAATGGCTGTGACTATGATTGCATACTCTGCCTCTAGGCTTGCCAGCCACGCCAGCGGTGTCAGCCAAAATATATTGATAGCCGCTACACCAATGGTGATCTGCCCGTGAGATTGCTGCTTGCGGCTGAGAATCTGATAAGCATGACTTCGGTGTGCTTCCTGCC
>Ga0105358_10000971_pt1 | contig 15068 bp, 12 predicted proteins | sample GOMGulsemesocosm_5_FD_83509 | JGI IMG/M metagenome (GOLD analysis project Ga0105358, IMG submission 83509) | Methane-oxidizing microbial communities from mesocosms in the Gulf of Mexico - GOM15C Gulf of Mexico | ecosystem: Environmental > Aquatic > Marine > Cold seeps | place: Gulf of Mexico... | reverse complement strand
GGTGAGCTAACTGGACCAGTTCGTCGTGCGGTAGCGGGCGGGTAAGGGTTTCGTCATGCTGCCCGCTTAAGATCATGAATTCACAATGTGAATCGACCGTGGCCTGAGTTGTGCAACAACGCCATCATGAACTATATTCGGCTAATTAGACTATGGGCAACTGTTGCGCGAAGCAGCGGTGGCTTATTGTCAGGTGAATGACCTCAAGGGTAATTTTTACATTATCTTCGGATCTATAGCCAGGACGAGCGCTCCCTGTTTAGCGTCTCATTTTTCGGGGCACATTTACAGTTGGGGCAAAGCAGTATCCCCATCGTGATCCTCTTTTTGACGGCCCATGATGCTGCCTCCTCCAGTGCGTATTTTCACGCTACACCGATGAAACAATTGGCAACAATAATCTAACAGACAGTAGAAAATAGCTTGACAACTGCCGCTCTCACCCGCTTTTTTTGTTTAGAGCCGGGGCAGTAAAGAGGTTCGGAGCGCTAGTGATCCTGTGGATCGGCGCACCAGAATTTAGAACTGGTTTGGCAATCGGTCCAATTGTCTCTGCAAAGGTGGACCCGATTGTTCCGGCAAAAAGGGGCGTTCGCTGCTGCTCAACACATGGGGCGGAACGTCGGATGGTGCAGAAAAAACAAGGGGGAAATGGCATGAAGGGGTTTGATTCTTTTGCTGGGCAAACAGCGGTTGTAACCGGTGCCGGAACAGGAATTGGTCGCGGATTTGCGCGACGGCTTGCCGAATTGGGGGCGACGGTTGCGCTGTGCGCCCGACGCACGGATCGGCTTGAGGTGGTGGCAGAGGAAATCCGTGCGGCGGGGGGCAAGGCGCTGGTCTGTCCTCTGGATATCCGCGATGCGGATGCGGTCGAGGCGGTGATGCAAAAGGTGGTGGATGAAACCGGCCGCATAGATATCATGATCAACAATGCCGCTGGCAATTTTGTCTGCCGCGCCGAAGATATCAGTGCGCGGGGATGGGACGCTGTGGTGAATATCGTCCTGAACGGCAGCGCCTATTGCACGCTGGCCGCTGGCAAGCGGATGGTGGCACAGGGAAACGGCAAGATACTGAATATTACAGCCAGTTATGCCTGGGTCGGTGGCCCCGGCACCGTGCATTCTGCTGCCGCCAAGGCCGGGCTGATTGCAATGGCGAAAACGCTGGCTGTCGAATGGGGCGGCAGGAACGTGCAGGTCAATTGCCTGTGCCCCGGTTTTGTCGATACCGAACAGTCAAACGAGGTTTTGTGGCCGACCGAAGAGGGCCAGCAGCATATCCTGAACCGTGTACCGGCGGGCCGTTTCGGCACCATTGAAGAAACCGTCGAGGCCGGTCTGTATCTGTGCTCGGATGCGGCCAATTACGTCAATGGCGAGGTCATGACCATTGATGGTGGTGAGTGGCTGAACAAGGGCGCACTGGTGCTGCCAGATGTTGAGGAAAACCTATGACACGGGTTGCTTTGGTTACTGGCGCAAGCCGCAATATTGGCCGGGCGATTGCCCTGGCACTGGCCGCTGACGGGTTCGAAGTTGCCTGTTTTGGTCGCGATAAGGCCGCGCTTGACGAAACCGCAGACCAGATCCGCAATGCGGGTGGTGTGGCCTCGGTGCATGTGGGGGACGTTGCCTCGGACGATAGGTTGGATGCCTTTGCAGCTGCGGCTGCGGCACAGCATGGTGGCATTGATGTGGTGGTCAACAACGCCGGTATCATGCGCGAGGCCAAGGCCAGTGACGTGACACCAGACCAGTTTCGCCAGGTGTTGGATGTGAACCTTGTGTCTGGTTATGCGCTGGCACGTGCGGCCTATCCATACCTGTGTGAACGCAAAGGCGTCGTGGTCAATGTCGGGTCGATGTTTGCCAGTATGGGGGTGCCATCGGCTGCGTCCTACTGCACGTCCAAGGCCGCCATCGAGGGGCTGACCCGCGCCTTGGCCACGGAATGGGCCCGCGACGGCATCCGGGTTGTTGCGGTCGCTCCGGGCTATGTCCTGAGTGACATTTCGCGTGACATGCTAACCGATCCGATTTCGGCGAAGCGGATAATTTCGCGTATTCCGGCACACCGTTATGGGGAACCCGGCGAAATCGGTGATCTGGTTGCATTTCTGGTCTCGCCCAAGGCTGCGTTCATAACCGGTGAATCCATCGTCATTGACGGGGGGCAGCGTATGTCAGTCTGAAACGGGCTGATACAGAAAGAGACGGGCGGCTTTAGGGAGGTGGCATGATTTCTAGCAGAATTGACGACGTGTATGCGGCGGCGGCCCAGGATGTCCCCGACCGGACCCATCTGGTTTTTGAGGATGGGGCTACGGCCACATATGCACAATCCTACAGCCGCGCGGCGTCTCTGGCCGGGGCGTTTGTGGCGGCGGGCATCACACCGGGAGACCGGGTGGCCGGGTTCATGCGTAACTCCCGAGAAGTGATCGAGTTTTTTGTCGCCTGCGGCATTGCCAATGTTATCGGCGTTGCGCTGAATGGTATGAGCACAAGCCGTGAGCTAGCCGCCATTTTCGCCGATTGCGCCCCCAGCGGTATCATCGTCGAGGCCGGTTTTCTCGACCGTGTTCCAGACTGTTCCGGGATGCGTTTGCGGGTTGCCACGCAAACCAACAATCCGCCGGTTGGCTGGGCAGCCTATGATGCATTGATTAAGGTCGCGTCGCCTGCAAAGCCACAGATTGCCGCCAGTGCCGATGATCCGGCTATGATGATCTACAGTTCGGGGACAACCGGCGCGCCCAAGGGGATATTGCTTAGCCACAAGGCGCTGGTCGAAAACGCCCGGATGACACTGGGCGTTTTGCGCACCCATGCGCAGGACCGGCATATGACCGTGTTGCCCCTGTTCAGCAGCTTTGGCTTTGCGTTTGATTTTGTTCAGGTTGGGCTGCTGCGCGCCTCGGTCGTGATCCAGCAACAATTTGACGAAAGGCAGGCGGTAGAATTGATCGCCCGCCATCAGGTTACCTTTATGGCTGCTGTCCCGACTATGCTGGCGCGTATGTTTGACCCTGCGGTTATTGGTGATCTGGACCTGTCTTCAGTGCGGTTGATTGATGTGGGTGGTGGCCCGGTTGCGCCAAGGCTTAAGGCGATGCTGGCCGGGGATTACGGGATCGAGGTGGTCGAAAGCTATGGCCTGACCGAGATTTCTCCGGTTGCCAGCGTGCAGGTGCCCGGAGATACCGGTGCGCTTGGCTCCTGCGGGGCGCCGCTGCCAGGTATCGAGATCCGTATGATGGCGCTGGATGGTGCCCTTGCCGGGGTGGATCAGCCGGGCGAATTGCAGTTTCGCGGTCCAACCCTGATGAGCGGCTATTGGAACCAGCCCGAGCTGACGGCCGAGACGTTAAAGGATGGCTGGCTGCGATCGGGCGATGTTGGCCGGATTGATGCGCTGGGCAATATCCACATCCTTGATCGCACTAAGGATATGATCGTCGCCAATGGTTTTAACGTCTACCCCAAAGAAGTGGAAAACGTCATCGCCGAGTTGGACGCGGTGCAATCGGTCGCGGTTGTCGGCATCGGAGACGAGATCGAAGGCGAACGCATTCACGGGTTTGTGGTGCTGAAACCGGGGGCGACATTGCGCAGCGCCCAGGTTCTGGACCGCTGTACCAGCGGTCTGTCCAGTTACAAACGCCCAAAAGAAATACATTTCTTAGACGCCATGCCGCTGACCGGATCGGGCAAAATCCGCCGGGTCCAACTGCGTGACATGCTGACCCAACACAAGAAAGAGAAACCGTGAGTTCTGATATGAGCCCCAACAAATACCAGCTTAGCCCGGATCAGGCGGAATTCTGGCAATCAGTCAAAAAGTTCTGCAACGAGCGGATCGCGCCGCGCGCCGCCGAGATTGATAACACCAGCGAATTTCCCGCCGATCTGTTCGATGAAATGGGAGAGCTGGGTTATATGGGCGCGCCCTATGATCCCGACTGGGGCGGGGCAGGGTGCGACGCGGTCATGGTCTGCCTGCTGCTGGAAGAGGTGTCGCGTGCCTCGGGCGCGGTTGGCAGTTCGCTGAATGCGCATATCTCGCTGGCCTCGTCGGTGATCGCCAACCACGGAACCGAGGCGCAGAAACAGAAATACCTGCGGGATCTGACGTCGGGGCGCAAAATCGGCTCGTTTGGGTTGACCGAACCGTCGGGCGGCTCGGATGCGGCGGCCTGTCGTAGCCGCGCGGTTCGCAAGGGTGACAAATGGGTGCTGAATGGCACCAAACAGTTCATCACCAACGCACCGGTGGCGGATATCTTCGTGGTGACGGCGCGCACCGGAACCGAACCCGGATCAAAAGGTGTTTCGGCGTTTATCCTTGAAAAGGGCATGAAGGGCCTCTCAACGGGACCGGATGACCGCAAGATGGGGGTCAACGGATCGCCCACTTCGCAGGTGTTCATGGACGCGGTTGAGGTGCCGGTGGAAAACATGGTCGGCGAAGAGGGGCGCGGTTTTCGTGAATTCGCCCAGACGCTGGACCGGGGGCGTATCCATGTGGCAGCGCTGGCCGTCGGGCTGGGGCAGGCGGCGATGGACGCGGCGATTGGCTATGCCCGCGAACGCGAGCAATTTGGCCACAAGATCGGTGAATATCAGGGCGTGCAATGGCCGATTGCCGAAATGGCCACGGAACTTGAGGCTGCCCGCCTGCTGACGCTGAACGCGGCGCGGATGTATGATGCTGGCCTGGCAATCAAGACCGAGGGCGCCATGGCCAAATTCTTTGCGGTCGAGGCCTCGCTGCGGGCCTGTTCCAACGCCATCGAGATTTTCGGCGGTTATGGTTACATGCGCGATTATCCGGTCGAACGGTTCTATCGCGATGCCAAGATGTATCAGATCGGCGAAGGCACCAGCCAGATTCAGCGCATGGTAATTGCGCGTGAATTGCTGGGCCGTTTCAATATTAATAAGGAAGTGAACCAATGACTGAAGATGTACTGGTCCGTAAAGAAGGCTCGATTGCCTGGATCATTCTGAACCGCCCCGACAAGCGCAACGCACAGGGGGTGGATTTTACGCCAACGCTTATGGCCGCTTTGGACCAGGTTGAAAACGACCCTGAGGTCGCGGTGGCGATCCTGACCGGTAAGGGATCGGTTTTTGGCGGCGGCGGCGATCTCAATGAAATTATGAGCACAGAGACGCAGGATCAGGAATGGGAATTTGAACTGATCCGTGGCTATAACAAACTGGTTTCACGTATCTATCACTTTGACCGCCCGATTATCGCGGCGATGAACGGTCCGGCCATTGGCGGCGGGGCTTGTCTGGCGCTGGCCTGCGATTTTGTCATTGCCTCGGAAACGGCGGCTTATCATTTCGCCTTTGGGCGTATTGGTCTGGCTGGCGCGGACATGGGCGCGCCGTTCCTGTTGCAGCGTCATCTGGGCGCGGCGCAGGCGGCCTATCACATCATGGTCGGCACGACGATCGGGGCCGAAGAGGGCAAGTCGCTGGGACTATTTGCCCATGTGGTCGCGCCCGAAGAGCTTGAGGCAAAGGCGCTGGAGGTGGCGGGCAAGATCGCAGGCCAGAACCGGCGCGCTACAACCATCACCAAATTGGCGCTGCGCCGCTCTCCCGAGGCAGGATTGGATGCGGCGTTGGAATATGAGGCCTATCTGCAAAGTTTCGCGTTTCAGACCGAAGGCCACAAACAGCGGCTTGGGGCCTTTCTCAACCGTAGCAAAGGCTAACGCGTTTCACCCGCATCCCCCTTATTCAAGAGACCAGAGCCAAATGAACACCGAACCCAGTGACTATATCGATTTTGGATTGCAAGAAGAACACGTGGCCTTTCGCGATCATTTTCGCCGCTTTGTTGTGGATCGCCTAGCCCCGATTGCCGAAAAGGCCGAGGCGGAAAAGCGTTTCCCACTCGAGGTTTACGACGAACTGCGCGAGCACGGCTATCTTGCGGTCAATACTCCGCAAGAGGACGGCGGCGGTGGCGGTGACCTGCTGATGGGCTGTATCTTTTACGAAGAACTCAGCCGTGCCTCGGCGGGTATTTCCGCCGGGGTGTTCGCGCATCAGCATCTGGCGGTCGGCCCTATCCTGAAATTTGGCACGCAGGCACAGAAACTCCAATATGCCGCCCCCGGCCTGCGCGGAGAGCGCATCGGTGCCTTTGGTCTGACTGAGCCCGATGCTGGCAGCGATATTCGCGGCATCAAGACCGTCGCACGCCGCGATGGTGACGATTGGGTGATCAACGGTAGTAAGCTCTATATCACCAATGGCTGCATTGCCGATTTCATGCTGGTGGCGGCCCGCACCGATGACGGTCGTGCCAACAACAGTCTGACGCTCTTCCTGGTCGACACCAAAGACGCAGGTGTGAACGCCACCGAGTTGAACAAGGTGGGCAACCATTCCTCTTCCACGGCTTTGGTTTCATTTGACGACGTACGCGTCGGATCTGATGCCATAATGGGGGGACTGGGCGGTGGGCTGGCGCTGCTTAAGGCGACATTGACCGAAGGGCGTATTCTGGTTGCCAATCGCGGCCTTGGTATCGCGCAAGAGGCGGTTGAATGCATCCTGTCCTATTCCGGCCAGCGCCGCGCCTTTGATCAGAACATTGGTAAATTTCAGGGCGTTGCCTTTCAGGTCGCCTCTATCGCCACCCGCGTGGATGCAGCGCGTTTGATGATTTACCGTGCTGCGAAACTCAAAATGGCTGGCAAGGACTGCATCCGCGAGGCGTCAATGGGCAAACTTTTGGCCAGCGAAATCGCGGTTGAGGCCGCTGGGAAATCGCTGCTGCTGCATGGTGGCGCTGGCTATATGGAGGAAATGAAGGTCGCGCGGCTATATCGCGATGCGCCCGAGGCGTGGATCGGAGAGGGCACCAATGAAATTCAGCTTCTGGTGATCTCTAAGACGCTGGGGATGTTGTAGCATATGGGGGCCGAAACCTATCCGCATCTGCTCGCGCCGTTTCAGTTGGGGCGGCTGACACTGTCAAACCGTATGATGGTTCCGGCCCTGACCAGCAATTTTGCGCTTGAGGATGGCAGCGTTGGTGAGGCGCTGATCGATTATCTTCTGGAACGGGTGCGTGGTGGCTTTGGCGCGGTGGTGACCGAGAATATCGGCGTTGACCCCGGCGGCAAGGTCATGGCCCGCATGGTGATGGGCAATGATGACAGTTACCTGCCGGGGCTGACCAGACTGGCGCAGGCGGTCAAGGCGGAAGGCGGCGTGCTGATCGGCCAGATCAGCCATGCCGGACGGCAGACCCGCAGCGCCATGACCGGGCAACAACTGGTGGCCCCGTCGCCTATTCCCTGTCCGTTGAACCGCGAAGTGCCGCATGAACTGACCATTCCCGAGGTTGAGGCGCTGGAGCAGGCCTTTATCGACACTGCCCTGCGGTTGTCCAAGGCCGGGTTCGACGGGATAGAGCTGCACGGGGCGCATGGCTATCTGATCAACGGGTTCCTGTCGTCGCACTCAAACAAACGCAGCGATGCCTATGGCGGCAGTCTGGAAAACCGGATGCGTTTCCTGACCCGCATCCTGCGCGGGATCAAACAACAATTGGGCGATGATTTCCCGGTTTTGGTGCGCATCAGCGCCGAGGAATTTGTCGAATCTGGCCTGACCGCTGATCAATCCATCGAAATTGCCAAACGGCTTGAGACCGAGGGTATTCATGCGCTTTCGATCTCGGTCGGGGTTTATGGGTCATTCAACAAGGTGTCGATGATCACCGGCGAACCCGAGGGGCAGTGGCTGGATCTTGCGGGGCGGATCAAGGCTGCCACCAACCTGCCGGTCATCGGAGTGGGCCGGATCAAGCGCGCTTCGGTGGCCGAGGCGGCGCTGGCGGCGGGGCAGATCGACATTGCAGCCTTCGGGCGGGCCTCGATTGCCGATCCACATCTGCCGGCCAAGATCATCAAGGGGCGCGAAGCCGATATCAACTGGTGTTTGGGCTGCAATATCTGTCTTGGCCGCTCTAGCCGTCCACAGATCATATGCCCGGTTAATCCAGTGGTCGGGCGTGAGGCGCAGGCACCCGTGCGGACTGCTGCCGAGGCGCGCCATATCGCGGTGCATGGCAGCGGTTTTGCGGCGCTGACCGCTGCCTGGGTGGCCGCCGCGCGTGGTCACAAGGTTAGTATCCTTGACGATGACGGCGCTTCTGGTGGCATGCAGGCCTGGCGCGCAGGCGTACCGGGGCAGGGCGAACATAACGAGGTATTGCATGGCCTGCGCCGTCGTGCCGCCGCCGCTGGCGTGGCATTTGTGACAACCGCCGACAAATCCACCACCGATCACTGGCGGGTCCGCAGGTTTCAGCCTGTCAACCGGCCGACCTCTGCTGCGGTTGAAGCAGTGTCATGTTTTGACGTTTTGTCTGGGCGGGTCTCGTTTAAGGGCGCAGGGCATGTGGTGGCAATTGGCGATGATCTTGCGACGGCCGAGGCGGCGCTGCTTGCCGCCAGCCAGGGTGTACGCGTGACGCTGGTGACACCCGGCAAGATCATCGCCCGTGATGCCCATCCCGGATACCGCGAAATTACCCACAGCCAGCTTCTGGCCCTTGGGGCAACCATCAGCCCGGACAATGTCATGCCAAAGGATGCGGATTTGCACATCCTGGGCCGCGACCCATCCCTGACATTTGATGACCCGGCTGCATGGGTCATGCCGCAGGACCCAGCAGACGCGCTGATTGACGACGCTTACGAACCGGGGGCGATCACAACAGGCGTCTACGATGCCTTTGATATGGCCTGCAAATTCGGATCACCTGAATAGGAAGAGAGTTTACCACATGCCCAAAGAAACGCCGAACCAAAACCCAGCGGTTCCCGCTGACGACCTGCCGGTCTTTAGCACTGGCGCGGGCATCGAGTTCTTTTCCGATGTGCGGGTTCTGGACCTGACAACGTCGGTCGCCGGGCCTTATGCTGGGATGCTATTGTCTGATTTCGGTGCCGAGGTCATCAAGATAGAGCGCCCCGGCGGCGACGATATCCGCGCCTGGGGACCGCCATTTCTGGATGGAGAGGCGCTTTGGTTTCTGGCCATCAACCGCAACAAGAAAAGCGTCGTTCTTGACTTGAGCGATGCCGATCAGCGCGAGGTTTTGCGCGAGCTGGTCAAATCGGTGGACGTGGTTCTAACCAACCAGCCGCTGTCGGTGCAAAAGAAACTGGGGCTGGATCACGCCTCGCTGTCGGCATTGAACGACAGTCTTATCTTTACCTCGATCACCGGGTTTGGGCTGAGTGGGCCACGCGCCGGTCTGACCTGCTATGATTTGATCGCTGAGGGCTACTCTGGCATTATGGATATCACCGGCGCGCTGGGGGGCGATCCGCAGAAAATCGGTGCGCCGGCGGCGGATATGCTGGCCGGACAAGACGCCGCGATGGCAACGATGGCAGCTCTTTATGACCGTAAGAACACCGGCAAGGGGCGGTTGATTGATGTCTCGCTGGTCGAAAGCATGACCCGGTTTCTGTCTTGCCGCATTTCAAGTTATCTGGGCTCAGGAGAGGTGCCAACGCGCAGTGGGGGCACAGATAGCGTGATCGCCATCTATCAGCCGTTTGAAACCAGCGATCAACCGATGACGCTGGGTCTTGGCAATGACGGTATCTGGAAACGGTTCTGGCAGGCAGTGGGGCAGCCCGACTATGCCTCGCGTTCTGGGTTTGAAAGCAATGCATCACGGCGTATCAACCGCGCCGCAATTGTGGCGGACATTCAAGACATCATCAAAACCCGCAGCAGGGATGAATGGCTTGCCATATTCGCCGAGACGCGGGTGCCCGCAGGCCCGATCTATAGCATCGACGAGGTTGCCTCTGACGCTGATCTGATCGAACGCAAGCTGTTCTTTCTGCTTGAGGATGATGGCCGTCTGGTGCCGCAAATCGGACTGGGGATTCATATCGACGGGCAGGCAGCCCGGCCGCGTTCGGCCCCACCCCGGTTGGGGCAGCATAACGCAGAGATTTTGCCATAAGGCGCAGACAGGAATTTATACAAATAAATCAGGGAGATACGAAAGTGACATTCAGCGAAATTATCTATGAAGAAGATGGCGCCATTGGTACCATCACATTGAACCGCCCCGACAACGGCAATATGTTCACCGAAACCATGTGCCACGAAATCCGCGATTGTATCGAAAGTATGCGCCGCGAGACCCGCACGCGGGTTCTGGTAATCACCGGGGCAGGGGATCGGTTTTTCTGCATCGGCGGGCAAAAGGACGGGATGGAGGACACGATGCTATATGCCGGTGTCCTGCCAACCCTGGAAATGTACGAGGCCATCGACAAGCTGCAAAAGCCGGTGATCGCCAGCGTGAACGGCTATGCGGTGGGCGGCGGTAATGTGCTTCAGGTGGTCTGCGATCTGACCATCGCCAAACAAAGCGCGGTGTTCCGTCAGGTTGGCCCGATGATGGGCTCTTTCGATGCGGGCTATGGCACCTGGTATCTTGAGGATCTGGTGGGCAAGAAACGGGCCAAGGAAATCTGGTATACCAACCCCAAGATGTCGGCCGAAGAGGCGCGCGAGATTGGCATGATTAACCGGGTTGTTGCCGATGCCGAGCTTGAGGCGAAAACGCGTGAATACGCGTTGGAGGTGGCCGATCGCGGTTCATTCGCTCTGGCCTCGATCAAGGGGGCGTTCAATGCGCGCCACGGCGGCGTCAGCGGGTTGTCGCGTGTCACCCATGACCTGTTGCTGCGTCAGAATCTAAAATCTGAGGAATCTCAAGAACTGTCCGCCAGTTTCCGCGAAAAGCGTAAACCTGACAGCTCGACCTTTGGCCACTGAGGTCGGCCATGATCCCCTATCTCACCCTGCATGATCCGCAATCCGCAGCGCGGTATTATGAAACTGGCGTCTGGACCCGCGACACGTTTTACTCGCTGCTGGTCAAATGGGCCGAAACCTATCCCGACCAGATCGCGTTGCGCGATGGCTGGTGCGCGCTTAGCTGGCTGCAATTGCGCGCGCGGGTGGACGGGTTGGCCGATGATCTGGCCGCGCAAGGTCTGACAAAGGGCGATCCGGTGTCGATCTGGATGACCAGCCGGGTCGAGGTGATGGTCACTTTTCTGGCCTGTTCGCGCGATGGGCTGGCCTGTAACCCATCGCTGCACAAGACCTATACCTGCGCCGAGATTATCACTTTGCTGCATCGGCTGAACACCGCGGCCCTGGTCACCGAACCGGGCTGGGGCGCCGACCGCGCGACCTGTGATTTTGACGCGATGCTGGGCGAGGTGGGATCGCTGCGTAAGGTCTATACGCCGGATAGTTTTCCCAGTGCGGCGCAAACGCCGCCAGTGTCCCATCACGACAACCCCGATACGATCAGCTATCTGGCCTTTACCTCGGGCACTACGGGGCAGCCGAAATGTGTCATGCATTCGGCCAATACCCTGATGTCCAACTGTCGTGATCTGGTGGCGGACTGGGGGGTTACCCATGAAACCGTGATCCTGTCGCTCAGCCCTCTGTCGCATCACATCGGCTGGGTGGCGACCGGACAATGGCTGGTTTCGGGGGGCTGTCTGGTGACGGAAAACCTGCGCCCCGGTGTCAGCCAGCTGGACTGGGTGGTTGAGAGCGGGGCCAGTTATGTGCTGGGTGTTCCGACCCACGCAATGGACGTTCTGGCGGCGCAAAAAGCGCGAGGGCTGGAGCACCTGGGTAACGTACGCACCTTTTACATGGCCGGGGCCGCAATCCCCGAAGTGGTGGCGGAATCATTTGTGCAGCAGGGTATCACGCCGCAAAATATCTATGGCATGACCGAGACATCTTCGCATCAATACACCCATCCGGATGATGATCCATCGGTCTGGGTATCCACCTGCGGACGCGGCGGCAAGGGCTATGAGATCGCGATCTTTGACATGGAGAACCCGGACCTTGCTGCTCCTGAGGGAGAAACAGGTCAGATCGGCGGACGCGGTGGGGTTCTGATGTTGGGATACATGGGCAATCAACAGGCGACGGGTAACAGTTTCAACCGCGATGGCTGGTTTCTGACCGGCGATCTGGGGGCGCTGGACGGCGCAGGCAATCTGACGGTTCAGGGGCGGCTCAAGGATCTGATCATCCGGGGCGGGCATAATATCTACCCCTCGCAGATCGAGGCGGCTGCTCTGCGCCACGATGGTATCGAACTGGCCGCCGCCATCGCAATCGCCGATGACCGGCTGGGCGAAAGGGTCTGTCTGGCGGTCAAATCCGATCTGGATGCGGATCAGGTTCTGGCGCATCTCGCCAGGGTTGGTCTGTCAAAATACGACATGCCGGAATGGTTCCTGTCGGTCACGGATTTTCCGAAAACCGCGAGTGGCAAGGTACTCAAACGCGAACTTGAGGCAAAGGTGAAACGCGGGGAATTCACGCCGCGCTGGATTGACAAAAAAGGGTAAGGAATGACCGATAAACAGATAATCGTCACCGGTGCCAGCAAGGGGATAGGCGCGGCCATTGCCGTTGATCTGGACCGGCGTGGATATGACGTTGCCTGCCTGTCGCGGTCCGGCGCGGCACCCGTGGGCACCGGGTACGCCTGTGACATGACCGACGAGGCGGCGGTCAGAGACACGATTGCCGCCTGCGCCAAAGTCGGCGATATTATTGGGCTGGTCAACAATGCCGGGATGCATATCCCCGGCGCTATCGCCACGCTGGACACTGGCGAATACGATCAGGTAATGGCACTGAACGCCACTGCTATTATGGTGACAGCCCGCGAAGTTTATCCCTATCTCAAGGGAGCGGGCGGCACGATCGTCAACATCGGTTCGTTCTTTGACCGCATGGGGGTGCCGGACAATCTGGCCTATTGCGCGTCAAAGGCGGCAGTGGCGGCGATGACCCGCTGTATGGCCGTTGAATGGGCCGGTGATGGTATCCGCGCGGTCAATGTTGCGCCGGGATATGTGGAAACCGATCTGAACCGCGATTTTCTGGCCCATCCGAAATTCAAGGCGTTTCTTGAGGGCCGTATCCCCGTCAGCGATCCCGCGCAGCCCGAAGAAATCGCGCGGCTGGTTGGCTCCATATTTGCCGAAAATATCAATTCTCTGACCGGAGAGACCATCTATGTGGACGGCGCTCAAGGCATCAATCACTAACAGGTAAGGCACGACATGAAACTGATCGAACAGGTCACCAAGGCCCGCAACTGGAGCGAAGAAGAGAGGCTGGTGCTGGATCAGGTCCACCGCATTGCCCGAGATGTGATTGCCCCCAACGCCGGACCTTGTGACGAGAACAGCGAATTTCCATGGGAAAGTGTCAAGGCAATCAACGCCCTGGGCCTGAATACCCTGTTCATCCCAGAAGAATTTGGTGGTGCGCGCATGTCGTATCGGCTCTACCTTGAGGTGGTTGCGATCATATCCGAGGCCTGTGCGTCGACTGGCATCATCTATGCCACCAATTTCCACGCGATGAAGCCTCTGATAGATTTTGGCACCAAAGAGCAATGCGCGCGGCTGCTGCCGGTCATTGCCGAGGGCGGGCTTGCCTCACTGGCGATCACCGAAAATAACGCTGGTTCGGATGCCACCGGTATGACCACGCGGTTTACCCCGGATGGGGACGATATTATCATTGACGGGGCCAAGACCTTTATCACCAGCGGCGATGTGGCCGACCGGATATTGCTGTTCGGCAAATGGTCTGAAATCGACGATGCAAAAAAGGCGATTTCGGTGCTGGTGCTGGAAAAGGATATGCCGGGGTTTTCGGTGCTGAGTAAGGAGCGCAAGATGGGGCATCGGGCCTCCTCCACCTGTGCGCTGGCGTTTGATGGTATCCGTGTGCCGCGCGACAATCTGATAGGACAACCCGGCGATGGCCTGCGTATCTTGCTGGCGTCGCTGAATAAATCACGCCCCTCGGTGGCGGCTCAGGCGTTGGGAATTACCCGCGCCGCGTTTGGTGACATGGTGGGCTATGCCAATGAACGCAAACAGTCGGGCCGCAAGATCATCGAATTTCAGGGCAATCAGTTCACCCTGGCCGATCTGGCCTGCGATCTGGCGATGCTTGAGGCATGGATGGATCACGTCAGCGGATTGGTGGACGGCGGCGAGACCGATTTTGGCCTTGCGGCATCGGCGTTCAAGATGCGCGCCTCGGATCTGGCGATGAATATGACGACCGAATGCGTGCAGTTCTTTGGCGGCTACGGCTATTGCGCCGGGCAGCGCGCCGAACGGTTGATGCGCGATGCCAAGCTGACCCAGATATGGGAGGGCACCAACCAGATACATCGCCAGTTGATCGGACGGAGTTTTATTCAGAAATGACCAGGAATATCAAAAAAATCGCCGTGTGCGGTGCTGGCGGGACAATGGGGGCGGGCATCGCCATCGTTGCCGCACGCGCCGGGATTGAAACCATCTGCTACGACATGGCCGCTGAGGGGCTGGAACGCGCCCGCGCGCAAGCGGGCAAGTTTTTCACAAAATCGGTGGAACGCGGTAAGATGAGCGAACAGGACCGCGCCACGACCCTGGCCCGGATGCGCGACACCACCAACCGAGAGGATATGGCCGATGTCGACATGGTGATCGAGGCGGTGTTCGAGGATCTGCAGACCAAACGCAACTTGTTCACCGAGTTGAACGGGATTTGCGATCACAGGACCATTTTTGCCTCGAACACCTCGACCTTGTCGATCACCGAAATTGCATCCGGCTGCGGGCGCGAAGATCGTGTGGTGGGGCTGCATTTCTGCCTGCCTGCACAGATGATGAAACTGGTCGAGGCCTCGCAGGGCATGAATACCGCGCCCGAGGTGTTTCAGGCTGCTTGGGATTGGGCGGTTCAGGTTGGGCAGGTGCCGGTGGAAACGCAGGATCGGCCCGGGTTCATTCTGAATGCGGTGCTGGTGCCGTTCAACAACGATGTTATCCGCGCCGTCGAGGCCGGGATTGCCACGCCGGGCGACATCGACAAGGCGATCAAATCCGGGCTGGGATACAAGATGGGCCCCTGTGAATTGCTCGATCTGATTGG
>Ga0105358_10000970_pt1 | contig 15068 bp, 13 predicted proteins | sample GOMGulsemesocosm_5_FD_83509 | JGI IMG/M metagenome (GOLD analysis project Ga0105358, IMG submission 83509) | Methane-oxidizing microbial communities from mesocosms in the Gulf of Mexico - GOM15C Gulf of Mexico | ecosystem: Environmental > Aquatic > Marine > Cold seeps | place: Gulf of Mexico... | reverse complement strand
GGCCATATTGCTGGCGGACACCTTGCCCGGACCCAAAAAGCACTTGAAAATGCCACAACAAAAAGCATCATCGGTTATATTCTTGGGGCTGCAGCCATTGTTGCTGGTGGCGGTCAAGCCGGTCAGGCGATTATATTGGGCTCAAGCAGTGCCGCCCAGAAATCCTTTTTAAAATATAACAGATCACAAGAATCCTCTGCCGACCAAGCCGCAATGAAATATTTAGAGCAAGCTGGTGTGTCTGGTGTTGGCATGATCGAATTTCTAAATATTCTCGGCCAAGCAGATCAGATAAATTACGGCAAAGTTGACCCTTATTGGCGTAGTCATCCTATCAGTAATGAGCGAATTGCAGCCATAACAAGTACTGTTAATAATTCAATTTACAGAGATGTAAAAGAATCAGCACAGGATATTGCACGCCTTAAGCGATTGCAGGGAAAATTATACGGATTTACCCATACACTTGCCCAAACCCTAAAAAAATATCCGGAAACAGTTCGAACTGTCGAGGCGCGTTATGCTCGCGCCATCGCCTATTTTCGCTATCCAAAACTTGATAAAGCCAAACTAGAGATTGACAGCCTTCTAGCGGAATTTCCAAGAGATCCATATTTCCATGAATTAAAAGGGCAGGCCTTATACGAAAATGGCGAAATTTTGGAGGCTTTACCGTCTTTGGAAATTGCTGCGGATTATGCGCCTTATGAACCATTAATTCTTACTTTATATGGGACCGTCCTTTTAAGTACTGGTAATCCAGATGACGATAAAATGGCTGTTAAAGTTTTGCGGACGAGTCTAGCCTACGATCCAAATAATTCAAATTCTTGGAATCAATTGGCAATTGCCTATAGCCGTACTGGAGATATCGGAAATCTTGCCTTAGCAACTGCTGAGAGGTTTCTTCTTCGCGGAAAAATGGACAAAGCAATCTTTCATGCCAAGCGTGCGCAAGATAATATGGGTGCCGGGTCTCCCGGTTTTCTTCGTGCGGACGACATTATAACCATTGCAAGTCGTTTGCTAAAGAAACGCCACTAAATTCACAAGCTTGTGCTTTGAATATTAATAAAAACACTATAAATTCTCTTACAACAATTAGATTCTGGCCATACTTAGTTTCTGGAAAGACCACTTGATGAAAAAAGTCACTTTACGCGGCACTTTAAGCACCATTCTGGTTATTGCGCTCCTTAGCGTGGCCGGCTTATATACCGCGCGATACCTTGACTTCTCTAAAACAGAGGATGGACAATTTGGTGAAAAAGTTCGGGCGTATCTATTACAAAACCCACAGGTAATTCGGGAAGCCATTGAAGTTTTAACTGCCAACGAACAGAGAGACAAAGCGAACCAAAGTGCCGTGGCCTTATCATCGGCAATAAAAGAACTCGAAGAAGATGGATATAGTTATGTAGCCGGAAATCCAGATGGCGATGTGACCATAGTTGAATTTTTTGATTATCGTTGCGGCTATTGTAAAAGGTCTTTTCCAGATTTAATGAAAACCGTTGAGGATGACGGAAATGTACGGCTTGTTCTCAAGGAATTTCCAATTCTGGGTGAACAATCCATTTTAGCAGCTCAAGCCGTTATGGCATCGCAGTTACAAGGCAAATACGAACCGTTTCACAAAATTCTGATGCAAGCTCGTGGTGGACTAACAATGGATCGTATCAATGAATACGCAATGCAAGTTGGCATTGATACGGCTCGCCTTGTTGTCGATATGAAGTCTGATGAAATCAGAAACAACATTCGCAAAACATACACCCTTGCTAATGCTTTGGGGATTACAGGTACTCCTGCATTTGTTATTGGTGGGAAACTAGCCCCTGGAGCCATCCCTGCACAACGTATGAAAATGATGATTGCTGAGGCACGCAGCCAGAAAACGAGTTCTGTCGCTAATTAATACAGTCGCTGGCTGACAAAGCTATCTAGTGATGTCAGCCGCAGTCTTGCAGAGCGCTATCTCAAAAATTTGATCTTATAATCCTATGAGAGATCGTTGCTCCAGAATTTTTCGGCAAGAGAAATTCAAATTCCTGAAGATTTCCTCAATCGTTTAGACAGTCGTGATGATGAATTAGTTCCTAAACAGAAACTAGTCATCTAACTAAATATTTTTAATCATAGGCATTAAAACATGTTGACATGATACCATATGGTTTTATATTAACATAATACCAAACGGTATCGCATGGAGGTCTAATGGATACAGAAATTCAAAATACGTTCCGCGCCCTTGCGGATTCAACAAGGCGTGACATTCTGATGCATTTAAGTGCAAAAGAAATGACCATCGCCGAAGTGTCAGCGCATTTTGATATGACTAGAGCAGCCGTCAAAAAACACCTCGTCATACTGGAAGAAGGTCAACTGATTTCTGCCCGTCGTATTGGTCGTGAGACGTTAAATAAATTAGAGCCTGAAGGCCTTAAAACGGCCTTTAGCTGGATCAGCTATTTCAGCGAATTCTGGAATGTAAAACTTCAAAACCTACAATCTGCCATTGAAGAAGAAGGAAAATCAAAAAATGACTGATATTACAATCACAAAAACCGCTTTCTTTCAGGCGTCACGAGAAACCGTTTGGTCATTTCTTACAACAAAAGAGAAATTAGGAAAATGGTTTCACCCTGCTGAAAATGATCTAGTGGAAGGTGAGCCGTATTCGCTAATTGGTACAGCAAATGATGGTGCTAAAATGAAAATTTGTTGGGGTACGGTGCTGCAAATGAATTTTCCAGAGAAACTCGTATGGAGTTTCACCGTAAATGCACTGGAAGGCGTAATGACCACAGTTTCCTGGGATTTGGAAGAAGTAAATGGTGGTACTAAGCTCACTTTAACTCATAGCGGGCTGGATGCATCTGGAAGTGGATTGGAACTGATAACCATGCTGGATGCAGGATGGGACATGCATCTTGGAAAATTACGAGATGCTAATAAGTAATTGAAACACCGTCGCTAATTTAAATCGGGTTGTTCTATTGCGGTGAATATTTCTTTGGTCACGAGTGCTAATTGCAAAAATGTGTTCGAAGTAAATTTATTCACCGCACTACTTCGACAAATTGGCGAACTAACATCGTAAATTTTAATGCAATGGGATCCGCCCAAAACCAGGCAATTTTAACGTCATATCATCAAAATCAAAGCCAGTTGTAAGGCCAAACAAGTGAAATTCAATTCCTTGAACTGAGCTGTAGGAAAACCCACCATATCCAAACAAGGAAAACTGAAACCCATCCCCGCTAACAGGAGAACCAAGGATTTTTCCACCCGCGATATAATCTTTACCAATTGCCGTTGGTGGCAAATCCAGTTTCAAATCAGGAATCTGTCTTCCAATATGGGCAATGAAACTATTTGAATTAGGTCCCGGCCACAATCGGTATTCTTGTTTATGTGGGTAGTCAGCAATTAAAACTTTGATCTTGTTGATAATCGGCTCAGCTTCGTGCCCTCTAATATCAACGAGTAATGCAGGCTTGTTTCCAAACCAATAATTATCTGGGTATCCTCTGGAGATAGTTAAGGCTGATCCTCCGCTATAGGCTCGCCAACCAATCACTTCAAACCGAGTAAAGTTGGGAGCTCCTTTTTCCTTTATGGCGATCCATGTGTGAACCGCAAAGGTCCCTCGCCAGCCCCATGTCTTTGCGGCAAAAACCTGAATAACCGCAGGCTTGAAAAGAGCTGGCGAAGGGGATATGTAAGTTCTGTCTCGTCTTGCCGTAGACCAACTCGCATTTGCCTTTCCAATGCTTGAGGCGTAGGACAATAGTTGCGGTGTTCCAAAAGGAACGAGCGCAACCAAAATTGTCCATACTAAAATTTTAATAATCCTCATTCCGGCGTCCTTAAGGACAAACATCAAGTGTCTTAAATCAAACCACTCAATGGTGAGCTTGCTTCAGCAAATTTCTTTCGTGGCATCCGGCCAGCCAAAAATGCCTGACGTCCAGCTGTTACAGCATCTTTCATGGCTCCAGCCATCAAAATTGGATTTGTTGCATGAGCAATTGCTGTGTTCATTAAAACACCATCACAACCAAGTTCCATGGCAATCGTCGCATCTGATGCCGTACCAACACCAGCATCCACAATTACAGGGACTTTTGCCTGATCCTTGATTATGCCAATGCCAACTGGATTTTGTATTCCAAGGCCCGACCCGATGGGAGCGCCAAGAGGCATGATCGCGACGCAACCCATATCTTCTAGTTGCTGGCACATGATAGGGTCATCCGAACAATAAACCATGACCTTAAATCCCTCGCTTATAAGGGTCTTTGCTGCGATCAGTGTTTCTTGCATGTTGGGGTATAAGGTTTTTTCGTGGCCCAGAACTTCTAATTTCACAAGATCCCAACCACCCGCTTCCCGCGCTAGGCGTAGGGTACGAAGAGCTTCGTCAGCGGTATAGCAAAAGGCTGTATTTGGAAGATATGTATATTTTTTAGGATCGACATAATCCACCAGCATCGGCTGGTTTTTGTCCGTAATATTAACGCGCCGGACTGCAACAGTCACCATATCAGCACCGGATGCTTCAATAGCAAGCTTCGTTTCTTCAAAATCTTTATATTTGCCTGTACCAACGATCAGTCGAGATTTGAACTTTTGGCCTGCAACCTCTATACCTTCTTCCACCACGTTTCCACCACCAATAAAATGAACAATTTCGAGTTTATCACCGTCCTGTAGGTTCGTTTTCCCATAGGTTGATCTTGGAACAATTTCAAGATTCCTTTCTATGGCAACCTTACCACCGGTCAATTCGAGTTTGACGAGTAATTCAGCGACAGTCAGAGAGGTTTCAAATTGTCTCTCTTCCCCATTTATCGTGAGGTTCATAGAATTTACCTTAATAATGCATCCAGAGCGTTGGCGAAATTTTGTGGGATTATGGTGCGGAGCGCGCGCGGTTGCAACCTTGATGGACCACTTTTTACTTACTTTCTTGGATTTTGTATTCAGTACTGCTTTATCATCGCCTAAAACTTCATTATAAGGGTGCTAACTACTTGATGGCTTAATGCCAATTTGGAGTGGAAATGGGAAAGTCAATTCTAATAGTCAACGGCCCGAACCTGAACATGCTTGGTAAGCGTGAGCCGGATATCTATGGCAAGACGACACTGCAAGATATTGAGAGCCTCTGTGCCCTACATGCAGGCAATAAGGATTGGTCTATTGAATTCATGCAAAGTAATCATGAAGGTGTAATGATCGATGCATTGCAAGCAGCGTTAGGCAGGCATGATGGCATTATCATCAATGCAGCTGCCTATACCCATACATCGGTAGCGCTGATGGATGCCATTAAGGCAACAGATCTGCCTTGCATTGAAGTTCACCTGTCTAATATTTTTTCACGTGAGGAATTTCGTCATAAAAGCTACATATCTTCCGTAGCAGCTGGAGTAATTTGCGGCTTCGGTGCTAAAGGATATACATTAGCGATGGATGCCCTTGCAGACAATTTTGATAAACACAAATGAAAAGTCGAACAACTATGAGTAAACTTGACATCGACAAAGACGTCATCAGAGAACTAGCCGAGATCATGAATGAAACCGGCCTCGCTGAAATTGAAGTAGAAAGTGGCAATAGCCGGCTACGTGTTTCTCGCAGCTCTTCTAATGTCTCGGTTGCTGCTCCGCAAATGATTGCGGCACCTGCAGCTGCCCCAGTTGCGGCGCCTGTTGAAACAACAATTGCCCCTGCGGCTGAAGCCGCCAGCCACCCAGGTGCCGTTAAATCGCCAATGGTTGGGACAGCATATTTGTCGCCTGAACCCGGCGCGCCTGTTTTCATTACTGTCGGATCTTCCGTTGCACAAGGCCAAACAATCCTGATTGTTGAAGCTATGAAAACAATGAACCCGATCCCTGCCCCTAAAGGCGGTAAAATTATCGAAATTCTTGTAGGCGATTCTGAGCCTGTTGAATTTGGTCAGCCTCTCGTCATTATTGAGTAAGCGAAAACAATCATGTTTGAAAAAATTCTCATAGCGAACCGCGGGGAAATTGCCCTTCGTATTCATCGTGCCTGCCGCGAGATGGGCATTCGTACCGTTGCGGTTCATTCAGAAGCTGATGCGGATGCAATGCATGTACGCCTTGCCGATGAGAGTGTCTGTATTGGCCCACCAAGCTCTACTGCAAGTTATCTGAATATTCCTTCTATCATGGCGGCTGCTGAAGTCACCAATGCAGATGGTATTCATCCCGGATATGGTTTTCTTTCCGAGAATGCCAAATTCGTTGATATCGTAACAGAGCATGGGATCAAATTCATTGGCCCGTCTGCCGATCACATTCGCCAAATGGGTGATAAGATCCAGGCAAAAAAGACCATGAAAGAATTTGGTGTACCTTGCGTACCTGGGTCTCCCGGTGAAGTCAAAACTATCGAAGATGCACAACAAATAGCGGCTGACATCGGTTATCCGGTGATTATCAAGGCATCCGCCGGTGGTGGCGGACGCGGAATGAAGGTGGCAAAAGATGCTGCCTCAATTTCTGAAGCCTTTTCTTCTGCCCGTGCTGAATCCCAACTCGCTTTTGGGGATAATGCGGTTTATATCGAAAAATATCTGACGACACCGCGCCATATCGAAATACAGGTGCTAGCAGATGGACAAGGAAATGTTGTTCATTTGGGAGAACGTGATTGTTCATTGCAACGCCGTCACCAAAAAGCGTTGGAGGAAACTCCTTCCCCTGCACTGAAAGCAGAACTTCGGGAAAAAATTGGTAAAACCGTAGCCGACGCTGTTCGAGACATGAATTATGAAGGTGTTGGCACCATAGAATTCTTGTTCGAGAATGATGAATTTTATTTTATTGAAATGAACACCCGCCTTCAAGTTGAACATCCTGTTACTGAAATGGTAACGGGCCTTGATTTGGTCTGCGAGCAAATCAAAGTTGCGGCGGGTCAAAAACTGACAATCACGCAAGAAGATGTTTCATTTTCTGGTCATTCAATTGAATGCCGTATAACAGCTGAAGACCCAGACACATTCGCGCCAAGTCCTGGCCGAGTATTGGATTTTCATGCTCCCGGTGGATTGGGTGTTCGTGTGGATTCTGGTCTTTATTCCGGATACAACGTGCCCCCCTACTACGATAGCCTCATTGCAAAATTGATCGTACATGGCACAACCCGTAAAGAATGCTTGATGCGTCTCAATCGTGCTCTTGAAGAATTTGTTGTTAGCGGCATTAAGACGACACTTCCCCTGCATCAACGCCTTATGCAAAATGAAGAATTCTTGGCTGGCGAATACAATATCCATTGGCTTGAAAAGTTCATTGAGGAACAAAGTTAAGACCGTTACAGCTTAAAATAATGACAGTTTTAACCACCGAAATACTATTAAACGCCTATACCCATGGGATTTTTCCTATGTCCGAATCTCGGGACGACCCAGAACTTTTCTGGGTCGATCCTGATTGGCGGGGTATTTTCCCTCTTGATAATTTCCATGTATCAAAAAGCCTTGCGAAAGCCATTCGAAAGCAGCCATACAAAATTACGATTGATACTTGTTTTCGGCGTGTCATGAAGGAATGTGCAGCATCTAATACAGAGCGACCAACAACGTGGATAAATCGTCCAATTTTAGATTTATACACTGAACTCCATCAAGAAGGTCACGCCCATTCAGTAGAATGCTGGAGTGGCGAAGAACTGGTTGGCGGATTATATGGCGTCTCATTTGCATCCGCTTTTTGCGGGGAAAGTATGTTCTCACGCAGATCTAACGCCAGCAAGATTGCACTGGTTTATTTAGTAGCACGATTAAAAGCGGGCGATTTTCAGTTGCTAGACACACAATTTGTTACGGATCATCTTGCAACGATGGGTGCTGTAGAAATTTCTCGGGAAGAATACCATCGAAAACTCGGCCTGGCGCTCAAAAAACAAGCTAACTTTTATTCTTTGCCAGAAGATGCCGGACCCTCAGATATTTTACAATCGATCACCCAAACATCATAAACAGGGTGTTCAAGAGCATTGAGAGCAGGGCTTGATGCAAACATCCAACCATTGAAGACCAGCAATGGGTCTTCATCTTCTTTCAATTCATGAATTTCAAGAAACGTCGATATTTCCGGGGTATCTTCCGGTGGCCTTTTTAGGCATTTTCTGGCTGTAATCTTTAATGTGCCATATTGTGCCGTTTGATCAATTCCAATAGTTAAATCCTGAGTTCTGGCTGTTACCTTATCAAGCGCACGAACAACGACGCTCTCTCCCACAAGGGAGCTTGCGCCGACATCGCCGGAAATGAAAACGGACGATGCCAAGCTGCAAAATAAACTGACTGCTACAATGTTCAGGAATTTCAAGACTTAAATCTTTTCGTAATGCTGTCTACATATTTGGATTGCAATTGGTCTTTTATTTAGAATCACCAGAACTAAAGATTGCTTGTCCAATCAAATCCATCAAATTGACAGAACTTTGTGTGTAGGTAATTTCATCACCATCGGCCAGTAAATCTTCTGATCCACCGGGATCAAGATCAAGAAAGCTTCCTCCGAGTAAACTCTCTGCCGCGATTTTAGCAGCACTATCATCAGGAAGAAGAATGCCCTCTTTGATGCTGATACCGACGATTGCTTGAAAAGTTTCTGTATCCAGAACTTGGCTAACAACAGTACCAACTTTAATACCGCTCATACGAACGTCACTACCCACTTGTAGGCCATCCACTTGATCGAAACGTGCATGCAACTGCATGCCATTCCCATTCGTACCCAAATCAGCTGTTTTATAAGCAAAGATGAGAAAAATTGCCGCAAAAGCGAGTACTACGCCTCCAATTATCGTTTCAACAATATTATTTCCCATAGGCCCCTTCCAAAGATCTCATAATGTCTGAAGAACTACTCAGGTCTCCACGCGTCGTAATCTGCTGATCCTTTTTGGCGTGCCCCACCACCTATGACGGAACCACCAGGACGGTAAGCAAAATCTGTCCCGGTAAGATTTGGACGATGCTCCATTTCCCATGAATTTTGGGTTATATTCTGCTGATCCGGTAATTGATCGGTCGTATAATGAAGCCATATATGCCATGCAGCGGGTACTTTTGAAGCCTCTGGCTTACCTTTATAAACAACCCAGCGACGAATTCTGCCAGTAGGCCCGGTCGCCTTACCTTTTTCTTTGAAATAGCGGTTACCAAATTGGTCTTCGCCAACTTGTTCGCCTTTCCACCAGGTAAATAGCAAAGTTCCTAAAGTTGCCATAACACTCACTTTCGTCGATAAATCTCTTGATTTCCCGAGAATATGGCACTCAAGAAGGCCGCCGTCCAGTTTAACTTCACCGAAGACCTTCAATTTAACGTTAAATGTGAGTTGCCATAGCCACAAGTCGTCCATTCTTATTGATTCTAACGGTCAATTATCAATTTTGTGTAACCGGAATGTGAAAATGTGTCTTTTCAGTCACCCTACATATTTTATGTATGTTGCTAAAATTTTATCGAACGCTTTCGACAAGGGACAAAACTGCCATCTTTCCCGACATATGGACATCATTATAATATGCACCCCCTAAATATAGTAATTCTTCCTGTTGACTTCACCCAATAGGAAGCGCAACATCTTAGCGTCTAAACAGAACGGACACACCATATATAGTATCTCAAGAATATCTTCGGAACACGCAGTAAGCCTGCCTTTTGAAGTGTTTTTTGTTCAGTCTTCTTGTGATTTGAAGACTTTTTTAGGGGCTTTAAAAACATGCGTATATCTCGGCGTTTTACTGACGAAAATTCTTCACCTTATTCGAAAATAAAATTTCGTCAGGCTACGAGTGAAATTAGAAATCCGGATGGATCAATTGTTTTTAAACTTGATGATGTAGACGTCCCCGCTGATTGGTCACAAGTTGCGTGCGACATCATTGCCCAAAAATATTTCCGCAAAGCTGGCGTCCCCACCCGTCTAAAATTGGTTGAGGAAGAAGGCATCCCAACTTGGCTTGCCCGGCAAGTTCCAGATGAAGAAGCCCTCTCTGAACTTCCAGAGAACGAACGTATGGTTGGCGAAACTTCTGCTACTCAGGTTTTTGATCGTTTAGCTGGTACTTGGACTTACTGGGGTTGGAAAGGCGGATACTTCGATTCTGATGAAGATGCTCGCGCTTATTTTGATGAGATGCGCTTTATGCTTGCGAAGCAAATGGCCGCACCAAACTCTCCGCAGTGGTTTAACACAGGCCTTCATTGGGCCTATGGTATCTCAGGGCCTGCACAAGGACACTCCTATGTCGACTTCAAAACCGGGAAGCTAAAAAAATCTACAAATTCCTATGAACATCCACAGCCTCATGCCTGTTTTATTCAGTCCGTAAACGATGATCTGGTCAATGAAGGTGGGATTATGGATCTGTGGGTGCGTGAAGCGCGCCTGTTTAAATATGGGTCAGGCACAGGAACAAACTTCTCTAACGTTCGGAGTTCAGGCGAAAGTCTTTCCGGAGGAGGAAAATCATCAGGGCTAATGAGCTTCTTGAAAATAGGCGACAGAGCAGCTGGTGCAATTAAATCTGGTGGTACGACAAGACGAGCGGCTAAAATGGTCTCTTTGGATATCGACCACCCCGATATTGAAGAATATATCCAATGGAAAGCAGTCGAAGAACAAAAAGTGGCTGCACTGGTTGCAGGCTCCAAACTCTGTAGTCAAAATCTAAACACTATAATGCAAGCCTGCTGCGAAATTGAAGGGGATGAAGCTTATAATACTTCTGAGAATCCTGCTCTTCGTAAAGCTATTATTGGCGCACGCAAGGCTATGGTACCTGAAAATTATATCCAACGGGTCATTCAGTTTGCCAAACAAGGTTATACTGAAATTGAATTCTCCACTTACAATACAGACTGGGATTCAGAAGCCTATTTAAGTGTCTCTGGCCAAAATTCTAACAACTCCGTTCGCGTAACTGATGACTTTATCCAGTCGGTTCTGGACGATGGAAACTGGGATTTAATTCGCCGTGTTGATGGTAAGGTTGCAAAGACTATTAAGGCACGTGATCTATGGGAAATGATTGGTGAAAGTGCTTGGCAGTCAGCAGACCCTGGACTTCAGTATGACACCACAATCAACGATTGGCATACATGTCCGCAAGATGGCCGAATTAACGCATCAAACCCTTGTTCAGAATACATGTTCCTTGATAATACAGCATGTAATCTTGCTTCAATGAACCTAATGAATTTCCGACGCGCCGATAAAAGTTTCGATGTCGAAGGTTTTGAACATGCGACCCGGTTGTGGACAATAACTTTAGAAATTGCTGTTCTTATGGCGCAATTCCCATCGGAAGAAATCGCAAAGCTTTCCTATAAGTTCCGTACAGTGGGTCTTGGCTTCGCCAATATTGGTGGTTTGCTTATGTCGCAGGGCTTGCCATACGATTCAGACGAAGGTCGAGCCCTGTGCGGAGCTATCTCCAGCTTGATGACTGGTGCAGCTTACCGTACAAGCGCAGAAATGGCGTCGGAACTTGGTGCCTTCCCCGGCTATAAAAAGAATGCCGCCGATATGAAACGTGTCATTCGTAACCATGCGAATGCCGCCAAAGGAAACGCAACCGGCTATGAAGCTCTCTCGGTTTTACCTGTACCCTTAGATATTGCTAATTGCCCGGACCAAGATTTGGTTAAAGCGGCGATTTCAGCTTGGGATGCTGCATTGATTAACGGGGAATCCCACGGATATCGTAATGCACAAGTCAGTGTTGTTGCGCCAACGGGTACTATCGGCCTTGTTATGGATTGCGACACCACCGGCATTGAGCCAGATTTCGCAACTGTGAAATTCAAAAAACTTGCAGGCGGCGGTTATTTCAAAATTATCAACCGTACAATTCCTGAAGCCCTAAATTTCTTAGGATATGATCGTAGCGAAGTGAGAGATATCATCTCCTACGCTGTGGGTCATGGAACTTTGCAAGAAGCGCCAAAAATCAACCATGAAACTTTACGCGAAAAAGGTTTTACAGACGATATTTTGGAAAATATTGAGAAAGGCCTCGCCGCTAGTTTCGATATTAAATTTGTTTTTAATAAATTCACGTTGGGAGAGGATTTCTGTACCGATGTCCTGAGCCTAAATGTTGACGATTTAAACGATTACAACTTTGACCTTCTTTCAGCCATTGGGTTCACTAAATCAGAAATCTTAGAAGCAAATAATTATTGCTGTGGCACGATGACTTTAGAAGGTGCGCCTTATCTAAAAGAGAAACATTTAGCAGTCTTCGACTGTGCAAATCCATGCGGTAAAATCGGCAAACGCTATTTATCTGTTAAAAGCCACATTCAGATGATGGCCGCCTCACAGCCCTTCATCTCTGGAGCCATTTCGAAAACGATCAACATGGCGAACGACAGTACGATTGAAGACTGTAAGGACGCCTATTTGCTTTCTTGGAAACTTGGCCTCAAAGCCAATGCCCTTTACCGCGACGGATCGAAACTCAGCCAACCCTTGTCAGCCATCGCCATTGACGACGATGATGCTTTTGAGCTGGAAGAACAAGTGAAAGCAGCTCCTGCTGCTGCAACGACTGTTATTGCAGAGCGGATTGTAGAACGGATGGTAGGAGAGCGGAAAAAGCTACCAACACGTCGTAAGGGATATACTCAAAAAGCGGTTGTCGGCGGCCATAAAGTTTATTTACGCACAGGTGAATATGATGACGGTTCAGCTGGTGAGATCTTTATTGATATGCATAAAGAAGGCGCGGCATTCCGTAGTCTGATGAATAATTTTGCGATCGCAATTTCAATCGGTCTGCAATATGGCGTGCCGCTGGAGGAGTTCGTAGAAGCCTATACGTTCACGCGTTTTGAGCCGTCAGGCATCGTGGAAGGCAATGACGCGATTAAGATGTCTACATCGATTTTGGATTACCTTTTCCGCGAACTGGCGATTTCTTATCTAGGACGCGACGATCTGGCCCACGTTGCAGTGGATGATCTTCGTATTGACGCGATTGGAGGCGGAGAAGCACAAGCTGAAATTTCTGATGAAGAAATGGAGGCCACTCAAGTAAAGCTTGATAATGTAATCAATCTAACGTCAACAGGATATGTCCGGTCTCAAAATTTTGAGGTATTACAAGGTGGGTTATCAGCAATGTCCATGTCAATGGGGCAAGCGCAAGTCAATGCTGGCTCTGGAACTGGATCAACTGCAGCACCATCCACGCCTCCTCAAAGTGCCCCTTCGTCAAAACCAACTAAATCTTCAGCAACACGTTCAGGCGGACGCACTAAACTTGAGAGTGCAATGGAAGCACGTATGAAGGGGTATGAAGGAGATGGTTGTGGGGAATGCGGTAATTTCACGCTTGTCCGAAATGGAACTTGCATGAAATGTGACACATGTGGATCTACTAGTGGTTGTTCATAGTTTTCAGTAGCTTACATAATTTAATTTTTAACTAGATTAGTACTAAATTCGAATTTGTAGCGTTGTCAGACAAGTATAATAGTGGTGTAACCAGTAGCGTATCATTATGGGGGAAGAGCCTTGAATTCGACGGAAACAGCGCTCTTTAGGAGGCCTTACCAGTATGAAACTCATACATGGGGTTGGTAAGGAATTAGTATTTTGTGTATTTACGAGGCGGTTAGAGTGAGATCGACTTAAGCCGCCTCGCTATTATGACCAGCCGGTCTGATACCCTTTGCGACGGGCATTCATAGACACTGACATTTTTATCTTTTGAGTCACAATATTGTCTACCGGTTTGCTGAATAACCAACCCTGACCGTAGTCGACGCCCATTTGTTTCAACAATTGCATCTGTTCTTTTGTTTCAACCATCTCGGCAATGGTTCCCATCCTTAAATCAAGACATAAGCGGGACATGCACTTTAATATTGCGGCATCTCGTTGGTTCTTAAGGACATCTCGTACATAAGCACCATCAATTTTGACAAAATCTACAGTTAGCGCACGAATATATTCGAATGATGCGGCCCCTGCTCCCATATCATCGAGACTAATTTGGATTTGGTTCCGGCGAAACATTTGTAAAATACGTTCAGCCCGCACCAAGTCTTTGATTTGACTAGTCTCGGTTATTTCAAGGCCAATATGTTCTCTCAATTCAGGGTTTTTAGTAAGGAGTGACTGCAAGGAGTCAATAAAGCTGTCAGATTCCAGTGAATGTCCTGAAATATTTATTGCAAGGCTTGGGTAATGATCACGATTTACTTTAAATTCTTTCAAGTAGTCGATCGATTTCTTTACAACAGCGAGATCAAGGTCAAGGATAATCCCAACCTCTTCTGCGAATGTGACTGTTTCATACGGAGATTCACCATCTTTGAACCGGCAAAGCACTTCGTGGTGGTGAACTTCTTGATCAATCAAGCTGACAATGGGTTGGTACACAAGATTAAACTCATGCTTATTAAAGATACTTTTAAGGTTTGAAATCCGGTTCATAGTGGATTCCATTCGACCTTGAAGGCCGTCGGCCAGATTTGAGATGCTAAATCCGCTATCTTCTGAATTAACGTAGTTGTTAATAACAAACATGAGGGCGTGACTGGCATTCTCTGATGACAATTTTCCTTTGTCCAAATCCACGGTATTTTGACCGAGTGTCACACCATAACCCGGAGAAATCTCGTTTGAAAGATTTTCGACTTTGTCCTTTAGAGAATTTTCATCAAATGATTTACCGTGAAGTATCCCATATTTATTGTCATCCAGCCTTCCTGCAGAGTCTCCTCCAAAGGAGAAGCTGCGCATTATGGCTCCCATTTTAATTAGGAATTCATCCATATTTTCTTCAGATGTATTCTCAGTCATTCCTGCAATATTTGTGAGCTCCAAGAGAGTAAGTTCCATCTCTTGACCGGTCTCAACCGCCAATGACAACTGATCATTCGCAAGATTTACAAAGTCACTTTTTCCAAGAACACCGGTGTCAGTATCTCTGGTAATTGCGCGTGCCTGAGCAGCTGGGAGTCCTGTAACATTCAGGGTCAAATACAAATGTCG
>Ga0105358_10000966_pt1 | contig 15114 bp, 14 predicted proteins | sample GOMGulsemesocosm_5_FD_83509 | JGI IMG/M metagenome (GOLD analysis project Ga0105358, IMG submission 83509) | Methane-oxidizing microbial communities from mesocosms in the Gulf of Mexico - GOM15C Gulf of Mexico | ecosystem: Environmental > Aquatic > Marine > Cold seeps | place: Gulf of Mexico... | reverse complement strand
TCACCATGTCACAGCTTTTCGATATTTTGACAAAGACAAACGTATCGTTGAAGGTGCCAAAGATGACGGCGAACCTTCTGGTACATCAGGTATGCCTGCCTTAAAAGTTTTACAAGGCAATGAATTAATCAATACCGGGGTTGTCATTGTGCGATATTTCGGTGGAACCAAGCTTGGAACAGGTGGCCTGACACGTGCCTATGGCGGGGCGGTTAAGGCTGTTATCGAAGAGGCTAGCCTTATTGACTTTAACCACCAAAGTGCGGCAACACTTAAAACCAATTTTGCCCGCATCAGCAACCTAGAACGATTGTTGTCCAGCGTAAAATTAACCATCTTACAAAGACGATATACCGAAGACGGTCAAGAAATTGACATCTCTGGTGATGAAGAAATAATTTCTCATATACAATCACAATGGGACTTACTTAATTTTTAAAAGCTGCCCAAACATCAAATGCCTGCTTGGTTTCTGCAACATCATGGACGCGTACAATTTGTACCCCTGTATTCGCCCCCTGCAGTCCCGCACTTAAGGAACCCGCCAAGCGATCCTTGGCTGCCACATCATCACAAATTTTTGCAATAAAACTTTTGCGTGATGCGCCTAATAAAACAGCTGTGCCAAGTCCTTGATATATGGCAAGGCGATCCAGGATTTCCATATTATGTAACAACGATTTCCCAAAACCAATACCCGGATCAATACAAATATTAGAACGTTTTATTCCCACAGACTCACAAGCTTTTATACGTTCATAAAGGTAATCATAAACATCCAACACGCAATCGTCATAAACAGGGTTTTCCTGCATGGTTTGCGGTTCTCCCTGCATATGCATCAACATAACAGGTACATCTAATTCGCTTGCCGCTTGTAAGGCCCCAGCACCTTCAAGTGCAGTCACATCATTAATAATGTCAGCACCCGCCTGAACAGCTGCGCGCATCACATCTGCATGGCGCGTATCAATCGATAGGGTTGCGCCTATTTTTTTTAAACCTTCGATAACAGGTATAACCCGACGCAATTCTTCTTCTAAAAGAACCGCCTTTGCACCGGGTCGTGTTGACTCACCACCCACATCTAGAATATCAGCACCTGCTGCCCACATGGATTTACCATGCGCGATGGCATTTTCTGTTTGAAAATTATCCCCGCCATCTGAAAAACTATCTGGGGTGACATTCACAATCCCCATAATCAAGGGCCGGTTTTTCAGTTTGATCCCTGCAAACGACGAACATGTATTTTCAAAATTTTGAAACAATTTTTCAACATGATCAACCAAGCCTTCTCCTTCAGCCTTTGCCCACATCATAATGACTTGTTGAGATGCCATATATTTTTCAATGGATCCCTTTGTGTGCAAACAGATTTCATATAAAGGGAAATTGAACTTTCCATTTTCAAAAGGTGCCAAACACCGAACATAGATTGTGCGTGAAAGATTCATTTCTGCATTATAAAAACCACAGGGCAACGCAGTATTGAAAAAATCAGTTGATGTATTCGGCATAAATTCTCACCTTTTTCATAAAAAAAAAGGCCCTCACCAATGAAGGTGAGAGCCTTTTTAATTTTATAGATTACTCACCGGGTTGAGGTTCAGCTTCAACACCAGCCTCGCCTGAAGAGTCTTTTTTATGTCCAGCTGTTGGAACTGAACTACGACGATTTCCATCGCCACCAGCAGGTCCACCGCGTTCAGGTGGGTTGCCTTTGATCAATTCATTAATTTCATCACCGTTCAATGTCTCATATTCAATCAAGCCATCACCAATGATATCCAATTGATCACGAAAATCAGTCAGAATTTTTGTTGCACCTTCATAGGCGGTCTCAATAATTTTGCGAACTTCGTTATCAATAATCTTAACGGTTTCTTCTGAATTGCTTTGTGTTTGCGTTACAGAATGGCCCAAGAAGACTTCTTGTTCATTTTCGCTATAAGCAATAGGTCCGAGCTTTTCACTCATGCCCCATTCCATAACCATATGCTTGGCCATGCTGGTTGCTTGTTTGATATCGTTTGATGCACCTGTTGTGACTTTTTCTTTGCCAAAAACAAGTTCTTCTGCCACACGACCGCCCATTGCAACAACCAAATCCGCTTTCAGTTTTTCAACAGAAAGCGACACACGGTCTGCTTCAGGCAAGCGCATAACCATACCCAACGCACGTCCACGAGGAATAATAGTAGCTTTATGAATAGGGTCAGAAGCCGGCATATGAATGGCACATAATGCATGGCCCGCTTCATGGAAGGCTGTCAGTTTCTTCTCATCATCTGACATCACCATTGATTTACGCTCGGATCCCATCATGACTTTGTCTTTTGCTTCTTCAAACTCAGACATTGTCACCAAACGTTTGTTACGACGTGCGGCCAAAAGGGCGGCTTCGTTCACGAGGTTTGCAAGATCAGCACCAGAAAAACCCGGTGTGCCACGCGCAATCACATGGGCATCAACATCTGGCCCAAGTGGCACTTTTTTCATATGGACTTGTAAGATCATTTCGCGGCCCTGAATATCAGGATTTGGCACCACAACTTGACGATCAAAACGGCCCGGACGTAACAATGCAGGATCCAAAACGTCAGGACGGTTGGTTGCCGCAATCAAGATCACGCCTTCATTGTCGGAAAAACCATCCATTTCAACCAATAACTGATTGAGCGTTTGTTCACGTTCATCATTACCACCGCCAAGGCCTGCACCACGATGGCGGCCAACGGCGTCAATTTCATCAATAAAGATGATACAAGGTGCGTTCTTTTTACCTTGTTCAAACATATCACGCACACGTGATGCACCAACACCTACAAACATTTCCACAAAATCCGAACCGGAAATGGTGAAAAAAGGAACATTGGCTTCACCAGCAACGGCACGCGCTAATAATGTTTTACCTGTACCGGGAGGTCCAACTAACAAACAGCCTTTAGGGATCTTGCCACCAAGGCGTTCGTATTTGGTTGGGTCTTTTAAGAAATCAACGACTTCTTCAAGTTCAGCTTTCGCTTCTTCAATACCAGCCACATCTTCAAAGGTAACACGACCTTGCTCTTCCGTCAGTTGGCGCGCTTTGGATTTACCAAAACCCATCGCTTTACCGCCGCCACCTTGCATTTGACGCATGAAGAAAATCCACACACCAATCAACAACAACATGGGGAACCAGGAAATCAGGATCGAGAAAAGAGACACACTGTCATCTTTTGGCATCGCCGTGATTTTCACACCTTTTTCACGTAACGTCGTAACAAGGTTTGGGTCATTCGGCGTATAGGTTTGGAATTTCATTCCATCGCGATACGTGCCGCTGATCGTGTTGTCTTGTATGACCACATCTTGGACATTGCCTTCTTCCACCGCAGTGATAAAGGTTGAGAATGGCACACCTGATTGGTCCATTTGCTGATTAGAGCTTTGGAACAAATTGAACAGCGCAAAGATTAAAAGGGCAATGATTACCCACAGCGCAAGGTTCCTGCTAAAGTTCACCTTTGGATTCCTTCCTTCGAATTTCGTACTAAGGCTCTTTTACAAAAAAGCCCCATTTCGCATAGGTTACAGATAAGACATTTTTGCTTTCACGCAAGGTGAAATTTCAATTGAACAAATCAATCCGTGGATTAAACCGCACCCACGTGTCTTTTTCCATAACCATGCTCAAGTTATCGCGTTTATAGCCGAGATATGGCACCACTGAAACACCCTGTTTATCCCAAATCGATACTAAAGCTTGAATTGCTGGTAAAGGAATAGTGGTTTTTCGTAAATTTGGGTCCTTTTCGACCACATCAATCCAACCATCTTCGCCTAAGGCGCGTATCGTATATTCACTTAAATTATCTTTTATTTCAATAGGTTCTAACGAAAATCGTTCATCCCAAAAATATTTTTGGGACGGGTCATACGGCTGAGCTCGCGTGTTATCGCGCAACTCGCGACAAATTAAAATTTGTTTTTCGCAAACAATCCATCGACAGCCTAAAAGTGTCGCATTCTCACCAGATTGCAACTTTTTCCATAATCTCAGCAGTCTTTCCAGTCGTGGCGGGTAGATTTCGCCACCAACCACGATGCCGATTCGCTTCAAGCTTCGTAAGACAATCTCTTCATCATCACCTTCAAGCCCATCCCTTAGGAATTCCACATAGCCCGCATCAAAAACCGTTGCATATCGTTTTAGCCAAGACCGTGCAGAACCTTCAAGGCTGAACCGCGCCCGTAACATATTATCCGCCGTTTGCCCTAACCGGTCCGCTGTTAAACCAAGCTCAGCTAAAGCGCCCATTGCATTTCGTATTTTGACACGTTCAAATGCATCATTTTTATTAGAAGGATCTTCAATCCAATTTTGCCCAAGCCCCTCTAAATATAATGTCAGAGATGATTTTTGTGTTGAAAGTAGGGGGCGCAGCAAACGTACCAACGGCCCAACACTGATTTTTTGCATGGCGGATAGTCCATCAACGCCACTGCCACGCGCAAGGCGTAGTAAAAAAGTTTCCGCTTGGTCATCCAAATGATGCGCTAAAAAGACGTCTCTAACATTGTGCTCACTGCACCATTTTTCCAACAAGCCATATCGAGCTTTACGTGCGGCAGCTTGAATGCCTTTCGTTGGTTTATCACCAATCCAGTTTAATATGTGATGTTCAATGCCATAAGATTGCAGCGTTTCACCGACCCATGCACATTCTTGTCGTGCTGCATCGCGTAGACCATGATCCACGCTTAATCCGATGACCGTTCTATGGTTTTTTTTTGCCCATTCATGAGCCAACAAACAAAGAGCCACGCTATCTGCACCACCTGATACAGCAACGCAGATTTGATCTCCCACATCGGATATGTCTTTCATCAAAGACGTGAAATCATCCGATGTGATGGCTTGGTTCATATGAATATTATATTACTTACAATTTGCATTGGTGCGTTCACGCTCCAACGTTTTTGATAAATGGGCAGGCAATTTTGGAAAGTCAGAACGTAACTTGCTAAAGGTCGCACAAGCTTCACGCGTTTTATTAAGATATGACAAAGACATGCCAAGTTTCAAAAGCGAATCAGGTGCTTTGGCTCCGCGTGGTGTTTTTTGGTAACCTTCTAAAAATACCGATGCCGCCTGATTGTAATCGCGTTGCGCATAATATGTTTCACCCAACCAATAACGTACATTACCGCTTAATTTATGGTCTTTATGCACGTCTAAAAAGCTTTTAAACGATGCTTCTGCCCCAGCAAAATCTCCGCGTAACAACATTTGGCGTGAGCCATCATACATCGCTTCGGGTGTTAAGTTCGCAACATCCAAACCAGCGTCGGGCACTTTAACCGCTTCTTTCGTTACAGGTAAGGGAGATGTTGTTGGCTTGGGCGTATTATTTTGTTCTAAATCACGACCATTTAACGTTCCCAAAATACCGAGTTTTGGTGCATTTGGTGAGGGTGTAACTTGACTTGGTGAAGGAGGGGTTAAGGTTTGTGTGTTGATGCCACTTGTTGTAGGCGCTTGTTGGTTTTGTAAACCGCTTAAATTACCTAAATCCGGACGAGCTGAAGGATTGCCACCTTCAAGCGCGGTCAATCGGTAATCAACATCTGCAACCAATTTATCCAAGCGTGTCGTCATCTGTGTAATGCGATAAGCTGTTTCTTCTAGCTGACCTGTCAATTCACGTAATTGGCTTTCCAATTGATTGGTTTTTACACTGAGCCGTGAACCTAAAGGGCCACTTAATGCTTCCCCTGTTGTTGAAGCAACCGTTTCCGTTCCACGATATACCTTCAAGTTCAATGCCTTGATGTCACGGTCCATACGTTCCAAGCGATCAACCAAGCCCTGCATATCTGCATCTTGTGCAAAAGCGGGCATCGACAAAGAACCCAATAAAAAAGCTGTCGCAAATATTTTTTTCAAGAACACGTTCATCGCATAAAACCTACTTCAAATGGATAAGTCTTCTTTGTGCCCTTTTATGCACAAAAAAACAAGGCGTTTGCCACAATGTATGCAGCAAACGCCTTATTAAAAAGCTCTAATCATCTTAATTTATAAAATTAAGATCCAGCGCCAATGGCAACAACCGTTACAGAGCGACGGTTTTGTCCCCATGCAGCTTCATTGTGACCTAATGCAACTGGACGCTCTTTACCAAAAGAGATCGTTTTAACGCGCATAGCGTCAACACCAAGGCTTACCAAGTATTCTTTAGCTGCGTTTGCGCGGCGTTCGCCCAAAGCCAAGTTATATTCGCGTGTACCACGTTCGTCGGCATGGCCTTCCAAAGCGATTGTCGCATTTGGGAATTTTTTGAGCCATGTAGCTTGGTTTGTCAAAATCGCACGTGCATCAGTTGAGATCGCATATTGGTCATAACCAAAGAAGACACGATCGCCAACGTTAACAACGAAATCTTGAGCTGTACCAGCTGCAGGGCCCAATTTTTGAGCTGCAGTAGCAGCATTGCCAGAAGTATTAGCACCACCTTCTGGAGCTGTTGAACAAGCTGCGAGCAAAGCAACAGCACCAAATAGACCGAGAAACTTACGCATGAGATAACCCCTTATAGGAATATAATATTTTAATAAATTTAACTTACTGTAGACATCTTAGACTTGTCGAAAGCTTTATCAACCTTAATTCAACCCCTTGTCTTAGAAAAGACTATATGCGGCAATCTCTATGGAATCAAGGGGGACCACGCCGGATCGGATGCTTCAAGAGGTGTAATGATCTCTCTTTCATTATATCCGGTTAAATCAACGCTATAAAGTTTGGTTGTTTTTTTACCGGCTGTAATGGTTTCACGAAAGAACATCATGACCCGTCCATTGGGCGACCACGTTGGGCTTTCAACCAAATAACCGTCTGCCAACAGGCGCTCGCCTGAGCCATCGGTTCGCATCACACCGATGTAAAAACGACCCTTCGTCATCTTGGTAAAAGCAATCAGATCGCCACGCGGTGACCAGACCGGTGTTGCGTATCTTCCCTTACCAAAACTGATACGGCGCACGTTTTTACCATTCGAATCCATAACATAGATCTGTTGAGAGCCACCACGATCGGAATTAAACGTAATTGATTTTCCGTCTGGTGAATAACTGGGAGACGTATCAATAGAAGAATGTTTTGTTAAACGGCGATAATTGCGTGTGGCAATATCCATTGTATAGATATCTGAATTGCCATCTTTTGCCATCGACATGACTACTTTTTTTCCATCAAAAGAAAAACGCGGCGCAAATGTCATGCCGGGGAAATCACCCAATATCGATTGACGCCCCGTATCGATATTAAACAAATAGACCCTTGGTGTATTTTGATAATAAGACAGGTATGTAATTTCTTGTAACGTTGGAGAAAAACGTGGCGTCAAAATCAAATCTGCGCCATCCGTTAAAAAACGATGGTTTGCCCCATCTTGATCCATAATCGCCAAGCGTTTTACACGGCGATTTGCAGGACCATTTTCTGCCACATAAACCACACGCGTATCGAAATAGCCACTTTCGCCTGTGATACGTTGATATATGGTATCCGCAATAATATGGGCAACGCGGCGCCAATTATCGGCAACCGTATTATAAGCAAGCCCTACCATTTGTTGTTCGCCAAACACATCCCACAAACGGAAGGTGATTGCCAAATCCCCATTGCCTTTTGATGCAGCATGGCCTTGAACCAAGGCTTGTGCATTCAAAATACGCCAATCGCCAAAACGTGGCAGGGTTTCCATTGATAATTCTTTTTGAATGAATGCTTTTGGGTTGATCGGCTTGAACAAACCAGAGCGTTCAAGATCCGCCGAAATGACTTCCGCCATATTGCGCCCGACTTCTGCAGCTTGCTGGTCATCTCCTGTGAATTTCATCACCGCCAAGGGCATGGCCTCGACCTTACCTTGGGTGATGTCTACACGAAGTTCTGCAAACGCTGGGCTTGCGAAGATAACAAGAGCTGTCAAAGCCAATAGGCGTAAAGCGATTTTCATCTAAAAAGGGTCCATCATCAAATTAAAATTCATTAAACAAGAAGATACGCAGGTCTGTCATTTTTTCCAAGCCCTATGATGCGAGGCTAGAGACCCAACAATTCACGTGGATCAAACACCAAAGTCATATTTTGCCATTGATCATAGGTTTCTGGCGATAAAGGATAAGGCCAGCAGCGTCTATTATTCACCGCACGTAATGCACTTTCAGCCGCTGCGCGATAGAACGGATCAGATAAATTACTGCGAGATCCAATAGAAGCCGCGCGCGGTGTACCATCTTGGTTCATCGTAACTTCGATTTCAATCTTAAGGTTTTCAGCATCTTTTGCCCCAATTGGGGGATTCCAACATTTGGCAATATGTTGGCGCAACGCATCAATTTCGGTAATACTCAAGGGACGCGATGCATCACTGAATTGACTTGGCTTTTTAATCGCGGCTGCAATATCTTTTGCAAAATCGTCCAATTTTGGCTGATCTTCTTCTTTTTTCTCGGCCTTAGGCGTCTTTTTCAAATCCAAGTTTTTCATTAAGGATGTGAAATCCAGTTCTTTCTTAGGCGGCTTGGGTTTTCTAGACACCTTCACCGTTTTAAGGCGTGGTTTTGGCTTAACCACTTCTGGCTTGGGTTTTGGTTTTTTTTCCACCTTTTTCTCAGGCACAGGTTCGGCTTCTGGTTCTGGCGCAGGTTCCGGTTCGGCTTCAGGTTCAGGTTGTGGAGTTGGCTTTTCCGGGGCAGGAGGCGGTGGTTTTGGTTTTTCTTTTGGCGGTTCCGGTTTTTTAGGCTCTGGTTTCTTTTTTGCTTTTGGCTGTGGTGCGGGAACGTTACTCACATCATCAATATTAATAATTTCCACCACAATGGGGGCATCAACCACAAGGTCACGTTCCGGCAATAACGGAATGCCGAAATAGGCCACCAAGATGATGACCGCGTGGAACAAAAACGATATGATAAGGCTGAATTGCATAAAGTTTTATTTCTTCTTTTTCTTTTTAGGAGAAGGTTTTGAAGCAACCGGATTGCGCGTAATTAACGCAACTTTACTGAAACCCGCTTGGTTCAACACACCCATCACATTCATAACAGATCCATAATCAATATCTTTATCGCCGCGCACAAAGATGCGCACATCTTGATTGTTCTTTGAAATGGCAAGCAACAAAGGCGCCAAGCCCTCTAATTCAACAGCTGTGTCTTGAACGAATAGCTTACCTTCTTTATCTAAGCTAACAGCCAACGGTTCATCTTCACCGCGAATTTCGCTCGCCTTCGTTTTAGGCAAGTCAACTTCAACCCCGACTGTTAACAAAGGGGCCGTCACCATAAATATCACCAGCAAGACCAACATAACATCAACCATCGGCGTGACGTTAATATCTGCCATTTGTTGTGTTGAACGTCTGCGCCCATGATGAGCCCGATTAGAACGGCCGTTTAATGAAGCACCCATAGCTTATTTCTTTTCATCAAGTTGACGAGACAAAATAGCAGCAAATTCACCAGAAAAACTATCTAAACGTCCCGCATAACGATCAAGATCACGTGATAGTTTGTTATAAGCAACAACCGCAGGAATCGCAGCCACAAGGCCAAGTGCCGTTGCAAATAACGCTTCTGCAATACCAGGGGCCACAACAGCCAAAGACGTGTTTTTAGATTGGGCAATCGCTGTAAAGCTGTTCATAATCCCCCAAACCGTACCGAATAAACCAACAAAGGGAGCCGTCGATCCAGTTGACGCCAAGAAGGTCATGTTGCGCTCAACACGTTCCATTTCGCGTGAAAGCGTAATTTGCATGACACGATCCACACGGTCTTGCAAATGCACACGCATATCGTTGCCCGCATCGCCACGGCCTTTGGCTTGGGTGCGACGCCATTCACGCATCGCCGTTACAAATACCGCTGACATCGGATCTTTGGGCTGGGTACCTGTCGCATCATAAAGAGTATCAAGAGATTGGCCGGACCAAAATTTATCTTCAAATTCACTGGCCATTTTATTAAGTTTGCGCATACGAATTAATTTTTCAAAAATAATCCCCCAGCACCAAACAGAAGCCAGCAATAAGCCGACCATTACACTTTGCACGATGGGGTCAGCACGAAAGAACAAGCCGACCATACTCAAGTCTGGACCCGTCATTGATCCTGCAACGGTGACGGCCTCTACCAGATTGTTTTCCATGATTAGTCCCTAATTTAAACCGATAACATTTTTTCGAAAGTCGCACGGATATCTGCTGGAATAGCAACCGGGCGCCCTTCAAGGTGAATACAAGCGATACGAACTTTTACGTGAACCAATGTTTCTGTGCCACGTTTAAGTTCTTGTTCCATTTCTAAAGAAGCGCCTCTAAGATCCGTCATACGGGTATGGACTTCTAATAAATCGTCTAATTTAGCAGGTTTACGATAATCAGCTTCTGCTTTTCTAACGGCAAAAGCAATGCGTTTTTTCTCTAATAAAACAGATTGTTTAATACCAAATGCGCGCAGAAATTCTGTTCTCGCACGTTCTGCAAACTTCAGGTAATTTGCATAATAAACAATTTCGCCCGCATCTGTATCTTCATAATAAATACGGATGGGGAAAATAAATGTTTTTCCATCTAAGCGGCCTTCAGTCATTTTTTATCCACTTTTTTCAATAAATCCATTTGCGCTGCTTCGCGTCCCCGTGGGGCATCCAAGCCCAAGTGCCTATATGCGCCTTCAGAAAGCATCCGCCCACGAGGGGTGCGCATCAATAAACCTTGTTGAATCAAATAAGGTTCAATCACTTCTTCAATCGTATCGCGTTGTTCAGATAGCGCGGCTGCCATTGTTTCCACGCCAACGGGGCCACCGCCATAATTATCACAAATACATTTAAGGTAGCGTCGATCCATCTCATCCAGACCACGTTGATCCACTTCTAAACGGTTCAACGCGCCATCTGCGCAAGCCGCATCGATAGGTGACACCCCAGCAACCATTGCAAAATCCCGAACGCGCCGCAACAATCGCCCAGCCACACGTGGCGTACCGCGTGCACGTTTTGCCACTTCATGCGCCCCATCAGACGTCATTTCAACATCCATGATCCGTGCCCCACGCGTGACGATTTCTTCCAGTTCTTCAACTTCATAGAAATTCATACGCAGCGGAATACCAAAACGATCACGCAGAGGCGTTGTAATCAAGCCTGAACGTGTTGTTGCCCCCACCAATGTAAAAGGCGGTAAATCAATCCGCACACTACGTGCTGCCGGGCCTTCGCCAATAATTAAATCCAGCTGAAAATCTTCCATCGCCGGATATAAAACTTCTTCAATTGCGGGATTTAAGCGATGGATCTCGTCAATAAAGAGAACATCATAGGGCTGTAAGTTTGTTAATAAAGCTGCAAGGTCACCTGCTTTGGCGATAACAGGACCGGATGTTGCACGAAACCCCACACCCAATTCGCGGGCAACGATTTGCGCCAAGGTGGTTTTGCCAAGACCCGGCGGGCCGTAAAATAAAACATGATCCATTGCATCGCCACGTTTTTTTGTCGCTTCAACAAAAATGCTCAGATTTTCACGGACTTGTTTTTGTCCGATGAAGTCATCCAACTGCAAGGGTCGCAATGAATTTTCTGGGCTATCTTCACCCGAGCGTTCAGCTGATACCATTCTGTCTTCATCTTCAAGCACAGCTTATTTCCTTAAAAAGTAGACAATTCTGCCAAGGCTTCGCGGATGAGACTTTGTAAATCCCCTTCTCCACCCATTTTCTTATTGGCTTTCGAGACGGCAGCTAAAGCTTCAGATCGCCCGTAACCCAAATTAACCAACGCAGAAGCCGCTTCAACAGGTGCACCACCAAATCCAGCTGAAGGATGTGATTCTTCACTTGTGCCAGCATCAGATGACCCAACAGTTCCCAATGCAATGGCACCCGCTTTGTCTTTTAATTCGGTTAAAATACGTGTCGCAACCTTTGGCCCGACACCGTTGGCACGGGTCAGCACTTTTTTATCTTGGGCTGCAATCGCATGCACAATGTCATCCGTGCTTAATGTCGATAAAATCGCTAAACCAACCTTAGCCCCAACACCTTGTACTGTTGTTAACAGCTTAAACCAATCACGCTCGGCCCCATCAAAAAAACCATAAAGATGGATATGATCTTCACGCACATGGGTTTCAATCACCAGCATTGCCGCTTCACCTGTTTTGGGTAAACGTGATAAAGTCCGTCCTGAACAAAAAACAAGATAACCCACACCATTCACATCAAGAACAACCCAATCGTCACCAACTGAATCGACCAGACCTTTTAATTTGGCAATCATTTAATTAAATACCCCATTTATCTGGTGTGTTGCGATGTTGAGAGTGACAAATCGCAATGGCCAATGCATCTGCCGCATCTGCATTTTCTATTTTTGCAGCAGGCAGCAACGTTTTGACCATCATTTGAACTTGTTCTTTTGCTGCATGCCCCGATCCAACAACCGTTTTTTTCACTTGGTTTGGCGTATATTCAAATACAGCCAGACCAGCGCGTGCAGGCGTTAACATAACAACACCACGCGCTTGGCCCAGTTTTAAAGTCGAATTCGGATTTTTATTTACAAAAGTTTCCTCAACAGCAGCTTCGATGGGACCGAAACGTTTTAAAACGATTTCGATCCCTTCATTAATCTGCACCAAGCGTTCGGCCAAAGATAATTTTGCATCGGTTTTAATCGCCCCGTCAGACACATATGTCATACGGTTGCCATCAATATCGATGATGCCCCAGCCTGTAATACGTAAACCGGGGTCTAGCCCAATGAGCCGCATAAATTAGCCTGCCAATTTCGCCATGATTTCGTCAGAAACATCCATGTTCGTGAAGACATCTTGAACATCGTCTAAATCTTCCAATGCTTCAACAAGACCCATCAAGCTTTCAGCTTTGCCCTCATTCAATTCACACATGTTTGTTGCTTGCCAATCCAAGGACGCACCTGTCGAGTCGCCAAATTTTTTGACCAATTCATCAAGAACAGCATGTAACTCATCGATTCCACATGAAATTTCATGTCCGTCATCTGTTGTGACAACATCACTTGCACCCGCTTCAAGCGCCGCTTCAAACATGGCATCAGCGTCTGCGACGTCCAATGCATATGTGATCAATCCGCGTCGCTCGAAACTAAAAGCAACAGAACCTGTTTCGCCGAGGTTACCGCCACGTTTCGTGAAAGTGGAACGCACATCAGATGCCGTACGGTTTTTGTTATCCGTTAAAGTTTCAACGATAACCGCAACGCCACCGGGGCCATAACCTTCATAACGCATCTCGGTATAATTAGACCCATCAATGTCGCCAGAACCTTTTTTGATCGCACGTTCTATGTTGTCTTTCGGCATAGAAACGCCCTTCGCTGCTGCAATCGCTGTGCGCAAACGGGGGTTCATTTCTGGATCAGGTGTGCCCATACCGGCTGCAACCATGATTTCTTTTGACAGTTTCGCAAATTGTTTCGCACGTTTTTTATCTTGTGCGCCTTTGCGGTGCATGATGTTTTTAAACTTTGAATGGCCTGCCATAGTCCTTCATTTAATCCTTTGTCATCGTCTTCTGAACATAAAAAAAAGTATTATGAGATTTATTAGCACATCTTAGCAGTAACAAACAACGCGAGACCATCTTTCTTCATTTATTTTTCATTAGAGTGTTATGTGGCTTAGATCATTCAATTATAAGCACGTCATTAGAATCTATATAATAATCACTCGCAAATTTTTTATCGTTCTTAAGTATTAATACTTATTTTTTTCTATCAGGAAGGTGAATTCTTATGCCATAAATGACGAAGAATATTGATGCATTGGGCCATCTCGCACATAACAATTGTGTGATAAAAAAAGGCCCGTGCAATATAGAAGATCGGAAATATATAATATGTCCCTTTCAAATGTAAAAATCTCAGTCAAGTTGCCCGCTATTCTCGTAATTTTATCACTTGTTTCTATTTTGGTTACAGGATTGCTGGCTTATAACAAGTCATCAACCAATCTGCGTGAAGCAGCAGAAGGCAAAATGGACTCGTTGATTGATGGACGCACAGCCACCATCAAAAACTTACTAGAAAATGTTCACCAAGATCTTGGTATCTTATCAAGCAATCAAATGGTCAAAGATGCTTTGGTTGAATTTAGTGTCGATTTCGATGACATCAATACAGACCACAGTGGCGCAACCGCATTTTTACAGCAGCAATATATTAAAGGTAATCAACACAACGAAGAAGAACGCCATAAATTAAGCCGTGGCACCACTGAAGATGCCTACCATGATACACATGAACGTTATCATGCTTGGTTTAAGCCGCTCACTCTTTCACGTGGCTACCACGATCTTTTCATCGTCGATACCAAAGGTAATATTGTCTATTCCGTCTTTAAAGGCCAAGATTTCGCAACAAATTTGAATACGGGTGAATGGAAAGACACAGACATCGCTAAATTATTTAACGATATCAAAGCACAAGGTGAAAATGATGCCTATGTCACCGTGACTGATTTTAAAGCTTATGGCGCAGATAATAACGCCCCCGCAAGTTTCATGGGCAGCCCTGTTATAAATGAAGAAGGTGAATTTGTTGGCGCCTTGATTATCCAAATGCCGGTAGACCGTATTAATAAGGTCATGCAAAATCCACGCGGTTTGGGTAAGACAGGCGAAACCTATTTAGTCGGCCCTGATAAATTAATGCGTAGCGATTCACGTTTTTCAAAAACACCGACCATCTTAAAACAAAAAGTAGATACCGTTGCATCTCAAAATGCTTTGGCTGGAAAAGCAGGATTGATTGAAACGGTTAATTACGCAGGCGTTGATGTTTTTGCAGCTTATGCACCTTTAAAAATAATGGGCCTATCAATGGCTGTCATTGCGGAAATGAGCCAAGAAGAAGTTCTTGAGCCTGTTTATGAAATGAGAAATTTCCTCGTCATTGCTGGGGGATTAACATTAATTGTTGTCATCATCATCGGATTGATTATTGCACGTGGCCTGGCAAACCCGATCGCCAAAATGACTAGAATCATGCATGAACTTGCCAATGGCAACCTG
>Ga0105358_10000962_pt1 | contig 15134 bp, 17 predicted proteins | sample GOMGulsemesocosm_5_FD_83509 | JGI IMG/M metagenome (GOLD analysis project Ga0105358, IMG submission 83509) | Methane-oxidizing microbial communities from mesocosms in the Gulf of Mexico - GOM15C Gulf of Mexico | ecosystem: Environmental > Aquatic > Marine > Cold seeps | place: Gulf of Mexico... | reverse complement strand
TAAAAGACAAATTCTATTTTTTGTATTAAAACATCCAGTTTATAAAATGGAGTTCGAGTATAACAAAGAAATTATAAAATCACTATTAAAAAAAGCAAGCATCGAAAACGTGGAAGAGATACGATTTTTCGTGACCAATAAGTTAGAAAAAAAAGAGATGAAAATAGTTGAGGATCCTACTTTCAAAGAACGTTCATACGGTATTTTTGAGAACAATATCAAAGACGACAAACTCCATAAAACAATGGAAGAAATTAGAAACATAATCAGTAGTTCTTAATAAGCTTTTCAATCCTTTTATACTGGGGTAAATAATAGCCTACAAGATTCCAAAATGCTCGAGAATGGTTTTTATGTTTTATATGTGCCAATTCATGAACAACCACATATTCTATAGCTTCAAGAGGTAATTTCATCAAGTAAATATTTAGATTGATATTATTTGAAAATGAACAACTTCCCCATCTACTTTTGTTTTTTCTAAATTTTAAACTTTGAGGATAAAGTTGCATTTGTTCGGCATATTTATCAACAATACTGGGAATAAGCTCCTGCGCTTTTTGTCTGTAAAACTCATCTAAATTTACAAATGTTTCTTCAAAATCTTCTCGAATGTATTTTTTACCCATGTAAAAGAACTCATTTTCTGATAGTTTTTTACTCTTCAAGTGCGTGATATGTTTTTGAATCCATTGTGACTTACTGTGGATAAATTCTTTTGCATCATTTTTTGTAAAAAAGAAGTTGCCTTTTATTTTGATATTATTTTCATCCAATATTTTCATATAGGAGTGTTTTAATCTTGCTTTTTTTTCAAACAAGACATTAATTTCATCATCACCAATTGCTATTTTAAATTCCATTTTCACCCTATTTTTATTTGAATGTTTATACTAGCAAAGTATTGTCAAAACACACCTAAAATTCACTTTTGTATTAGTTATTTTATTAAGTATAATAAGAGTTGAAAAGTTTGTAACAAACAATAAATAAAATTTTCCATAAAATCAGAGTACTTGTTACCTTGATTTAGCACTTTCATTAGAATTTATTTTCATCTTTAAAAAAAATTATCAAAAACCATCTATTTTGTTTCTTTAAAGAAACGTATCTTTTATACACAATATATACATTTGAATGCAAGAATCAGCTTTTCAGGCGTTTTTATTAAGTTGCTTTTAGGTAAAATCCATTAAATTTAATACTAGGATAAGCATAAATGGAATTAGCAAATAGAATGGACAATCTTTCTCCTTCTGTGACTATGGCTATTACAGCTTTAGCCAGAGAGCTTAAAGCTCAAGGAAAAGATATACTTAGTTTCAGTGCAGGGGAACCTGACTTCGATACACCAGACGTAATCAAAGAAGCTGCAATCACAGCTATCAGAGAGGGTCATACCAAGTACACCGCGGTAGAAGGCATCACCGAAACCAAGCAAGCTATTATTAATAAACTTAAACGTGATCATGGATTAAACTATGAATTAGGTCACATTGTTATTAGTAATGGTGCAAAACATTCTTTATTTAACCTTTTTCAACTTTTATTACAAAAAGGTGATGAAGTAATTATTCCTGCACCATACTGGGTAACATATCCTGAACAAGTAAAATACTCTGATGGAGTACCTGTTTTTATAGAAACAGATGATTCAACAAGTTTCAAAGTAACAGCTGAACAAATTAAAGCAGCTATTACACCTAAAACAACCATTTTACTTTTAAATACACCTTCAAATCCAACAGGTGCAGTTTATACAAAAGAAGAATTAACAGCAATTGGAAAAGTTCTTGAAGGTACAGACATCTTAGTTTTCTCGGATGAAATGTATGAAAAAATAATGTATGATGGAAAAGAATTTACAGCTGCCGCTCAAGTTAGTGAAGACATGTATGAAAGAACTGTTACGATTAATGGTTTAAGTAAATCAGTTGCCATGACCGGATGGAGATTTGGATATATTGCAACTCCTAAAACTGTTCTTGTAAAAGCAATGATCAAACTTCAAGGTCAATGTACATCAAATGTAAACTCTATTACTCAACACGCTGCAATTGCTGCGTTAGATGGGCATGCGGATGATAGTATTAAGATGATGAAAGAAGCATTTGAAGAAAGAAGAAATATTGCTGTTTCTCAATTTAATGCAATTAAGGGAATTACCTGTGTTAACCCAGATGGTGCATTTTATCTTTTTGTAAATATCAAAGATATTACAAATGATTCTATGAAGTTTTCTTCAGACCTTCTTGAAGAGCAAGGGGTTGCAGTTGTTCCTGGACTTGCTTTTGGAACTGAGGGTTATTTTAGATTCTCTTTTGCAACTGATTTGGCTTCTATTGAAGAAGGTATCAGAAGAATAAAAACATTCGTAGAAAGTAAATAATACTTCTACTTTAAAGAACTTATTGAAAGATTGAGTATTTTTTTAATAAGTTCTTTTACCAAATAGTCTTAAAGGACAAACATGAGTCCTCAAAAAAAAGCAACCATTGTTTCGAGTTCAGTTGCGGCACTTCTCACTATCATGAAACTTTTTATTGGAATCGCTAGTGGTTCTGTTGCAGTTTTAGCATCAGCTATTGATTCAGTTCTAGATTTTTTTGTTTCTATTTTTAATTATTTTGCCATTAAAAACTCTGAAAAACCTGCCGATGAACTTTTCAATTATGGTCGTGGTAAAATTGAAGCTCTAGCTTCAGTCATTGAAGGAAGCATTATTAGTGTTTCTGGTCTTTATTTACTCTATCAAGCTGTATTAAAAGCAATCAACAATGAAATCACTTCTTATATAAACATTTCTCTAATAGTCATGGCTATCTCAATAGTCATTACATTGATGTTAGTATATTATTTAAATAAGGTAGCCCTTGAAACAAATAGTATGGTCATCAAAGCAGATGCACTACACTACAAAACTGATATGTATTCCAATGGAGCTGTTTTAATTTCTCTTCTTATCATACAATTTACAGGGTATGAGATAGTAGATGCAATTATTGGTGGTGGAATTTCTATTTATATAATCTATTCTGCTTACGGATTAATAAAAGATGGTGTTTTGATATTACTTGACCATTCGCTTGATGAAAAGATGGTTGAAGATATTAAATCAATCCTCGAAAATGAAAAAGATGTAAATGGTTATCATATGTTAAAAACAAGAGAAGCAGGACACCAAACTTTTGTAGATACACATTTGGTTTTTGATACGTTCATCACCCTAATGGATGCCCATCGTACTAGTGATGCAATTGAGCGTAAGATCAAACGTTTGGATAAAAATAGAGATTGGATAATTTCAATACATCTTGATCCAATTGATGATTCCCTTTCCGATGCAAAACATTGATACAAAACTATGTTTGATGAGTTTCGCTCACAGTTGGAATCAAAACACTATTCATATCTTCAATAATCGCACGATCAAGTTTTCCATTTTTCCCCATCTCTCTTAAGATCACGATAGCGTCAAAATGATCAAGTTTTTTCCTATAAACTTTTTCGGATTTAAGGGCATTATAAATATGAAGTATTGAGAGTAACCTATCTTTGAAACTTAAAGAACTGGCATCTAAACCATATGGATAACCTTTACCATCAAGTGTTTCTTGAATACGCCCTGCCCAAATACTTATTTCTTTAAAACCCATAATACTTGATAAAACTTTTTGCGTAAAATAAGGATATGATTGCACTTGTTCATACTCATCTTTATTTAATTCTGATATTTTATTAAGACTCTCAGAAGAAATACTTAACTTACCAATAGCCATAAGAGATGCTGCAATTAAAAAAGTATATTTATCTTTATGTTCAAAAGAGTAAAAATCTAACATCCTGTCAGCTTGCCTAAGTAATTTTGAATTTTTACTTGTATTTGAACTAATGTTTTTTGTAATTTCAAGTAACTCTTCATAGGTGATGACAGAAGTAAAATCATGGAGTGTTTGATAGATATACTGTAGCATTGTATTTTCGTCTTGTATATCAAGCCAAAAAGAAACTTGGTGTGCAAGTTCATCACAAAATATTTCGCACAAGTCTTGACTAAATAATTTGTTTTCATTTGTCCTAATAAATTCTTTTATACCATCTTTATTTTTTTTACTCTCATTTGTCAAATCAAATTGTCTATCTAGATAAGATGAAAAAGCAATGATTTGAGAGAACAAAGGAATTTCTTCTTCCTTTAATCCATATAATCCACTTCCATCATAACGTTCTTGTTGATAGAGTAATATGTTTTTTTTGGCACCTAAAAAAGGTAGTCCCTTGATATTTTCTTCAGAAATCTCACAGTTATGTTTGATGGTTTGATTGGCTTGAAACAAACCATTATTATGCAATAATGAGTAAGAACATAAGTCTGACATTTCCTCAAAATCTAGATTAAACTTTTCTCCAATTTTAAGACATAAAAAAGTTACCCGTTTTGAATGATTGACTTTTGTCTGATAAACTCTACTCTCAACCTTATCAAACAAAAAAGAAATAGCCATTAAAAAGTTGTTTAAATTAAATTCTATATGTGTTTTTTTATTCATAATAATCCTTTTAATTGGGCGTTTAGTTGTCTAATAATTCGATAATAGCATCAACTGAAGTATCCGTCATATCAAGATCAAGGTGAACGGCACCTTCAACTTTGACCAATTTTACATTTAATCCTTTTTTGATGGCTAAAGTGAAAAAGTCTTTTGTATATTTGGGTTTTGAGATAAGGTCCTTTGTTCCATAAATCAAAAGAAATTTTGTATCTTTATCTACCGTGTTAATGACATTGGTGATAGACATCAAGTCTTCATTATCTTCCATATTTTTTTGCACATCATAAATACCACCTGCACTCATCATGTTTTGTATTAGTTTAGGTTTGTAGCCAGTTATGGTAAGTCCCAGCATTGCTCCCGCTGAGTGCCCTATATAGTTGATGGTTGAAGCGTTGTATTTTTCTTTTAACTTAATAATTAGATCTGTCATAAAATATATATATTCTTTATCTGCAGCCAAGGAAGGTTTACCACTTTGCCCTATTAAAGCACCAAAATTATTAGTGGATGACTTTGAATATCCCGGTAATGCTACAGCAATACTTGTGATATCAGTACTCATTGCAATATTTTGGGCAAAGGGAGTATATCTGGCGAGTGTATTTGTACCTTTTTTCCATGCGCCATGGACTATGATATTTAATGTATTTTCCACATCCCCTTGGGCTTCGTAATATTGTATACATTCACCACCTGCAAAAATAAAACCTGTGTTTTTGCTCATACACTCTTCTTTAGAAACTGTTACAGCAAATAAATGGAGGCTTAAAACAAATAACATTATAAAAGCGAATACTTTTTTAATCATAACTCATCCCTAATATATTATTTAAAATGGGTTTACTGAAATATATCCATCAACTTGTCGCTCAATTAACTCCACAATTCCTGCTTGTACAAAAGTGACATCTTCTATGAAATCACTCTCTGTCCAATGCATACTTTCCATTGTGTTTCTACATCCTATAAACTCAACATCATATTCCATAAGAGATTGGATTCTTGATAAGGTTTGTTTATCATAGTCTTTTTTTATGGCTCTCATTCCAGGTCCATAGGTTACAACTACAACATTAAGTGTTTCAGATGGATATTCTTTAAGAATATTATAAATCATTCCAAGAGTTTGGTTTACTCTTTTTTTATCAGAGTAATATAATTGGACAACTACTTTTCTGGGGTTTTCAAAAGTTGGTTGAGGGTTAGAAAATGAAGATTGGGCAAAAGAAAAAACACCAAAACATAATAAAAATAAAGTTTTAATCATACTATTCATCATCCAATCCTTAACTCGCAATTTTTTTATTTACTTTATATTCTTTAATCAGTTCAACCTTGTGATTTTTCTTTATTATTCCACCTTCAAGGACTTTACAATACAAGCCTCTTACCTCACGTACTAGAAAAGGTAATGAGGCATTAAAAACAGCCAAATGTTTACATATAGTGCACTTTTGAGTTACTTGCAGTAGAACCGAATTTATTTTAAAAATTGTCCCAATAGGATAATCATGGGGATTAAAATCAAAAGTGATATTTTCACCCATACTTCCCCATATCAAATGAATATCATGTTGTCTTGCTATCTCATATGCTTTAAGTCCAACAATCATCACCGATTTATCCAAGTCATATCCAGCAAACTTGTCATCTTGTATTCCATAACCTTTAAGAATAGTTAGCTTTTCAGTCAAAGGTCGAGGAAGACCTGATTGCCCTTTTTGTGCACTATAAGTATGCATTATTTTTCCAATATTTTTCATGTTAGTTAATATTTTCCTTTAAAATTTCAAAAAAGTCTTCTTTACTCCAACTTCCAGGATACTGTTTTAAAAATGCACCTTCCCTTGATACAATAAAAAACGTAGGTGTCATTTTTTTATAAACCTTATTTAAATCAAAAGGCAAACTGTTTTCATCCACATCTACTTTCATAAATTTATAATTTTTATTGATTTGATTTTGTACACTTTTGAGACCTAATACTTCTTTGTCCATTTTTTTACAGAAATAACAGCTTTTAGACGTAGCGTAGACTAAAAATAACTTATCTTTATTTTTAACATCAGCCATTAGTTTTTGTTCATTGTATTTAGAACTTAAGTGTTCTTTTTCTATCAGATTACTGGCTTCGTAGTTTTTAGAATATTGCATAAAAAAGATTGAAAGGTTTACGTATTCTTCTTCACTTAATTCATCTTTCATACTTACTTTTTTATCAAAAAACTTAAATACATACTCATCAGAAATACTGTTGTTATTATTTGGTCTTGAGAGATAATCTATAAGATACTCTTCTATTTCTATCTGTTGCATTTCAGGGTCTTCATTATCCCCTATACGTTTGGAACCATCCATAATATCATACGCTATCATATTAACCGTGGGTGCTTTAAGCTTATATAATTTATTATTTTTTTCAAAAAAATTCACTTTTAAATCTTTGATAGATATAAATTGCCTATGACATGAGGCACATTTATGTTCAAAGGTTTTTTTCCCTTCTTCAAAAGAGGCAAATAAACCCATCGCAAAAATAAAAGAAATTAGTATACTTTTTTTGAACATTTTCGATCATCCTTTATCAACTTAAAAGATGTTTCCTTTACTTAAAACATCTATTAAATAGAAATATAGAAAAACTCCTGTTAAGTTTCTCTATATTTTTTTAATTTTCACCTAAACAATTCCTGGATTACCCTTAACACCTACGATATCAGGACTATCGACTTTTAGATTTTCAATATGTTTGATATTTTGTAAATAAGTCTCTACTGTCTCCCAAATAGGTTCACCAGGTGATTTTGAACCAACAGTAGACCATCCAGCAACTTTATAGGTTTTACTGGCTTGTATTTTTTTACCATTTTTTGTCAACTCAATATTGCTTATTCGTTGCCCCATAGCAGCTGTGGGATCAATTCGATAAGAGATTCCACCTGTTCGTACCATATCTCCACCTTGTTGATAAAAAGGATCTGCATTAAATAAATTATCTGCAACATCTTCAAGTATCAATTTAAGGGTTTCACCTGTCATATCTCTGGCATAGGTTTCAGGATACGTAATTGCCGTTTGAGTCATCAAGTCATCAAAACTTATAGCTTGTCCAGGCATGATTGTTGTACCCCATCTAAATCCAGGAGAGAGAGAAATGTCTGCACCTTTTACATCGATTAGAGCATCACAGATAACTTGGTCCCAAGAACCATTGAAATTTCCACGTCTGAATAACGTTTCATCCGTAGTTGCTATAGTTCTATTTAAATCTTTCAAAAATGGATTTCGAACTTCTTGTATGTATTTTTTCATCTCTTTATTTTCTGGAATTAAATCAGAGAAAATTGGAAGAAGTGTAAATTTAAAGTCTTTTATTTTGCCATCTTGAATATCCAAATCCAAGACATTTAAAAACTTTCCGTTACTACCTGCATTACACACATACGTTGTACCATTGGAGTTTTTCACAGGAACTGCTTCAGGTACCCCATCGTGAGTATGTCCTCCCATAATAAAGTCTATGCCAGTACAGACTTGTGCCATTTTTTGGTCCACATCAAAACCATTATGAGATAGAACAATTACAGCATCTGGTTTTTCTTCATCCCTGATAGTATCAACCAGCTCTTGCATTTCATCATTTCTAATCCCAAAAGTCCATTCAGGAATAAATCTCTGAGGGTTTGCAATAGTTGTATATGGAAAAGCCTGTCCAATAATAGCTACTCGTGCATTACCCATTTTTTTAATAGTATAAGGTTTAAATGCCAATCCAGAATCTTCATCATAAGCTTCCGCACCTTCCATTAAAGCATCTTCTTTTACAAAAACATTTTGAGCTAAAAACTCAGCATTTAAATCTTTAATGTTAGATAATACTTCTTCAGCTTTATACGTAAATTCCCAATGCCCAACAGCCACATCAACACCCAATTTATTCATAGCACCAACCATGTCTTTACCTCTGGTGTAAAGTGCAGTTGCACTACCTTGCCAAGTATCTCCACCATCAAGTAAAAGAGTTTTTTCAAAACCAAAATTATTTCGTAAGTGATCAACGACCGTTTTAATCTGTGAAAAACCACCAACTCTACCCATGACTTTTGCATGTTTTTCAAATTCAACACTAGAAAAAGCATACTCTAAACGTTTGTTACCTCTGATTCCATAATAGTCCAATAGTTTTTCACCAACAATATGTGGCGGTTTTCCATAATTTTCAAAAAAACCAAGATTTACACTGGGCTCTCTAAAATACACAGGTAATAGTTGAGCGTGACTGTCTGTCATATGTAAAAGTCTTACGTTACCAAAACTTTTTAGTTTATAATAATCTTCAGCTCTATTAGTTGCAGCCATTCTTGTATGAGAATTTGCAAATACAGGCGCTGCGCCTAAAACTGCCATCATATATATAAATTCTCTTCTACTTAATTTACTCATATTTTACCCTTTAATCATTTATTCTTATTCTTTACCCATTCCAATAACTGTGAATCCCATAGAAGTCCATGCTTGCATACCACCTCTATAGTATTTAATTTTTGAACTTGGATACTTCATCTTAAGTAATGCAAACTTAGCATTTTTAACCATTCCTGGAGTCTGTCCACACCAATATCCATTACAATATGCCACAATTGTTTTTGCTTTTGAAAAATCTAAACTTTCATCATCATTTACAATTACATCTAAGTAATCTTCCATAGCGTCAATGGCATCTTCTTTATTATAAAAATTTGTAAAAGGAATATTAATTGCCCCAGGAATTCTCAATCGTTCATACCAACCTGAAGTTCTACTATCAACAATAATTATTTTTTTATCAGTCTGTGCTTTTTTCATATATTCAATAAATTCTATTTCGCCTACTGTTTCAACACCATTTGCCAAAATAATAGGTTGAGGGATACCCCTAAATGTTGTTTCGTATAAACTAGAAATCTTTCCAGTTTTAGATTGATCTCGCATTATGGTAAATGTTTCCTCGTTAAGAGTGATTTTTACAGATTTTACCCCTTTAGAAATAGGAACAAATTCTTCTGAAAAACTATTACTGGTACTAAGAGCAACTATAAAAGTTAATGTCAAAAATTTATTTATAATATTCATATGATTCTCCAGTATTTATTATTTTTTCTACTTCTATTAAAAAAAGCCAAGATAAATCTTGGCTTTTTAATATTTATAAAGTTGTTTTAGTAAACATATCCATCACCAGGAGCTGCGAGTTTCCATGTAGTCTTAGCCTCATTGGCTTGTTGTAACGCGCCAATTGCGAAAGAACATGCCCTCCATGCTGCATACTGAGTTGTGACTGTCCCTGTTTTTTTCTTTTTCTTGTTAAGAATATCAACAGTTTTAGAACCATCTTTAATTGATTTTTGAGTACCACTAATGTATTGAGATGTTTTCATACCCAAACGCATAAACTCTAAACCTTCTTTTTTAGCTATTTTATTGTATTTGGTAGCTAAATCAAGTACATTGTCAATGCCATTTTTCTCTACATTACACACTGCTTTTACATCAAGACTAGTTACTTCAGAAGCAAATATTGAAGTGTTCAATGAAAAAGCAGCTACACTTACCAAAGTTAATTTTGCAAATTTTTTACCTGTAATCAGGACTTTATTTTGTTTCATCATTATTCTATCCTCTTACTTTCTAATATCTGGACCATCAACTGGCATTTCATTTGACATATATGACATAAAGTACAATAATTCTTTCATATCAGCACTTGTAGATTTAGGGGGAACTTGTCCTTCATCTTTAATACATCCACCCATTCTTCGCTCAAGAGTACCTAAACCAGCCCATTTAAGTCTAAAAACTGGAAAGTGCGTTGTTTGACCTAAAAGTTGAGACATCTTTTCATTTCTAACTCTTTGCCCTGCCCCTTGAACATGACATGAAGCACAAGAAAGTTTTAAATATCCTCTTTGAGTATAATAATATTCTTTTCCTCTTTGATAGGCGGCAGCTGCATCTGTACTGTCAATTTTAATATCAATTTTTTTCTCAGCATCCATCGTTTCAGCTGCAAAATATGCTTGTAACTTAGCCATATTACCTTTAGTCATTTTCCATTTTTTTTCACCGTTTGTTGATAAACATTCATTGATAGCTTGACCAATAGTAATAACTTGTTTTCTTGTTTCATCAAATATTGGATACATCCCACCAATAGTAGTATCAGGGAAACAAGTAGCAAAAGATTTTCCATTTTTGAATGTCTTAGCATAAATTGCTTCACCTTCTTCAATCGCATCTTCATATGGTGGCATCTCATTTATTTCTTCATATTGAGAACGACCATCTTTATTAAAAGCATAATTCCCTTTAGCAAAATCCATATGTTTTAAACCTTTTATAAAACCATTTTTCAACTCCTCATCAGTTGAATATGGGAAAAAAGTATTTCTATTTTTTTCTGGATCCTCAAATTTTGCTTCAAAGTATTTGATTAAAGCAAGTCTATCTTTCTCTGCTTGTTCGTTAAACTGCGCAGCATTTAAGACAGAACTTGTAAGGACTAATAAAGTAAGCATTTTTGTAATCTTTAGTAACATAATCTCTCCTCTTAGTTTTTATTATTATTTAATTTTTCCTGTACTTTCTTGAGTTGTACCTTTTAAATCATTCCAAGTAATTACAACTTTGTCACCCTTTTGTGCACCTTTAAATTTAAATTTAATGTATGGGTTTTTTGATAAAAATTGACTTGTTGATACTTCATAAACAATTTTATCATTAACTTTAGCAGTCATATAGGTAATAAAGTTAACATCTTTCTTTTTACTTTTAGCTTCCCGATAACTTAACATTTCGTGATTTGCTAGAGCTTTAACTGTAACAATTCCCTTTTTTAACTTTGCTTTAATTCTTGTCTTTTTAGCCATTATTATTCCTTTATATTCTATTTATTTGTTGAATTATTTCACGTACTTGTTGATTAAAATCAACCACCACAACCACCAATTGTTACTTTAACAACTTTTGAAGCTGCGTATAATTTTCCTTCAGATTCAACAACGGCATAAACATTTCCAGTTTTTTGCATTTTAATTCTAATAGAATAATCAATAATTCCATTTTCAGGAACTGTGAACACTGCAACCGTACTTTCAGGATTTGCATCTTGGAAAATTGCAACTTTTGAACCAGCGAGTTTACTTGAAACAGTAAGTGGAATCACTGCACCATTTTCAGCAATATCTGGAGCTTTTAATTTAACCTTAGAATTAATAGTAGTTGAGCTACCAAAAACTTCTTGCATTGCTGAATCAACCTTACTTGCAGTCCAAGCTTTTGGCATAGTCTCTCTAAAATTTGCAGCACTTAATGTAGAAGGTACTACTGAAAGAGCCAATACTCCAAGACCTACACTAAAAAAATTTCTTCTATTCATATTCTTTCCTTTTATATCTATTTAATTGTTTTTAAAAAAGCAACCAAGGCTTTAATCTCACCATCACTTAACCATCCATTTTTCCCAAATGCTGGCATTACTGAAATAGGATTGGTTGTGTAAGGGTCATATATCTTGTCGTATATGGCTTGTTCTGGCCATGATGAAAGATACTGTAACTTTGGACCCATACTACCTGGTCCATCAATTTCTTTACCATTAATTGCATGACATGCCAAACAATTTCCAGCACCTTTAGTCATGAAAATTTGCTCACCTTCTCTTACTAGATCCATACTTCCAGCAAAACTACTACTTGAAACAAAACCAACAATAGCAGACACTAGTAACAAACTTCTAAATAACTTCATCTTTTCTCCTTTTATTTGAATTACTTACTTTTTATAACTATGTAATCAATTACTTCTTTCATTTGTGCTTCTGTTAAATCCATATTTCCACCTTTAGGTGGCATAGCATTAATTCCATTAATACCATTTAAATATACAACATCCATACCTCTAGATGTAATTTCCTTCCATATATCTTTATCACCAATAACAGGTGCCCCAAGTGCATCATTTGAATGACAAGCCATACAACTTTCATTATAAATAGTTTCCCCAGGAAGCACAGTTAAGGAAGCTTTCATTTCTGGAAGTTTTTTGGATGTCGAAATTGCGGGATCAAACCCTGTAATTTCGGCAGCAATATGAACAGGTTTGGGTGCATTACAATTACTCATACATCTTGTACCTTGTGCAAGAGGTGGTCTAACTTCTTTTAAATCATTCCGTGAAGGATCCACGGGGTAAAACCCATCTTCATTTGGCATTTTGATTTTAAGAAACTTTTCTTTATTTAAAACATATTCATCATCAAGTTCAACACCATCAATTTCAATATCATTAATAGATAATAAATAAGCGACCAAAGCATAAGTTTCGTCATTTGATAAACTTTTTGGGTTAGCAAAAGGCATGGCAGATTGTATATACCAATATAAAGTACTGGCATAAGGCCAATAACTTCCAATAGTTCTAAACGGAGGTTCATCACCCTCTTTTAATAATTGGTTTGTTAAACTACCTTGCCCACCACTTAGGGTTGGATAACCTTTTCCACCTGTTCCAAAGTCACCATGACACATAGCACACTGACTACTATAGAGTTCATCGCCCAGCTCAACAGAACCTTCTCCCTCAGGTAATCCAGTTCCATCAGGCATCACATCTATATTCCAAGCTTTTATTTCATTTACAGTGGGTGTTCGTCCATGTTGATTGAAACCATTGGTACTTTGCTCATTTAATAAATACGATGTATATTTTCCATCTTTGTGGGGATAAATTACAGATCCATCTACATTGATTTTGGAATTGGCTTTTATTGGAGCTTGCGCAAAACCACTAGTCACAGCCAATGCAGAAATGATTCCACATGATATCAATACTTTTTTAACTTCTAACATGAACATTATTAACCTCCCCATTTGATTTCACTTCCCAACCAATAACTGGGTTTCGATGATAAATACCCTCAACACCAACATTTTCAATTAACTTATCAATAGAGGGCTGAATATGTCCACTGTCGTCTATTGCTCGACTTAACAGAACTTTTTTCTTTCCATCCCACTTGATAATATAAGAAAACCGTGTCCAAGCTTTTGGTAAAATCAAACCTTTTAAAGAAGCTTCAACCCAATTATTTCCTCCATCAAGTGAAATATCAACTGTTTTTACAGTCCCTCTTCCACTCCAAGCAAGACCTGAAATTTCAATTTTATCTCCTATTTCTAAATCCGTCCAAGGAACTTCTGGACAAGGAGAAGTTATGATTGAGTTTACTTCCATTGGCCAAAAGTAATTTATCCCTTTTCCATTGGCTTGTAACATGGTATATTTTGATGTTTCTTCTTTGGTATGCCAAGGTTTATCCGAAAACTCTAATCTTTTTAACCATTTTACATTTAAGTTTCCTTCCCATCCAGGAAGTAATAGTCGAACAGGATATCCTTGCTCAGGTCGTAGAGGTTCACCATTTTGCCCCCACACCAACATAGCATCATCAAGAACTTTTTCAATGGGAATAGTTCTTGCCATTTCTGAATTATCACTTCCTTCTGCTAACATCCACTTTGCATTGGGACTTAATCCCAAATCATCAAGGACAGTTTTAAGTCTCACTCCTGTCCACTCAGCACAAGATGTCATACCTTTTACAAATTGAAGATTATTAAACTGTGGACCTCTCCATCCAGTTGATCCATTTGCAGGACACTCAATAAAATAGATTCTACTGATACTTGGATATCTTTTTAACTGTTTAAGTGTTAATACCAAAGGTTTTTCAAGTAAACCATGAAGCATCAGTCTAAATTTCTCTGGATCAACATGAGCTGTTCCCCCATGACTTCTATTGAAAAAAAGTCCATTAGGAGTGATGATTCCTTCTTGTAAATGATGTGGTGTCATAGACACTGTTGCATATCTATCTCCTGAAGACAATAAATCATGTACACGTCTTACATTGTTATGTTCATAGGGAGAGGGTATTCCGTAAGCATACTTATCAACCAAATCACCCAACTTTGTACCCCAAGGAGCTTTTTGTGTGATTTCTATTTCATCTGCGTTAAGTTTGCTAATAGGTACAATACTTGAAGCCGCAATTGCACTCATAGAGTAAACAGCTGATTTTTTGAAAAAGTTTCTTCTTGAATTTGCTTTATCATTAATAGAAGTATCATTCATTGTTTTTTCTTTTTTTGTCATTATTAACCTTCGACTTTTACAATAAGGAATAAACATCAAATCTTATTCAATCTTTTTGCAAAAATTAATATAAATTTTACTTAAGAGTTTTTATATATTTAAAATAAAAAAGCTATATTTAAAATATAGGTGATTATAAGTTAATGTAATATTAATGTAGTATTGAATTTACTTAACACAATTATAAGCTCAACTTATATCAATCAAATTAGAAATATTTATCCACTTTTTATAAGTAATTCTTATAATTATTATAGATTTTTCTGATTTTCAAGCAATAAAATAATATTATTATAAAATTTAAATATTAATATTTATAAAAAAGGAAATGATAAAGTTTTCCGAACAAACAAAAAAATTGTATACATGTAACAAAAGCATGACATT